>Ga0233435_1000539_pt1 | contig 43682 bp, 37 predicted proteins | sample SI_122_August201_3_FD_182735 | JGI IMG/M metagenome (GOLD analysis project Ga0233435, IMG submission 182735) | Seawater microbial communities from Saanich Inlet, British Columbia, Canada - SI_122_August2016_135_MG | ecosystem: Environmental > Aquatic > Marine > Inlet | place: Canada: British...
TCCCGCTTTCGCGGGAATGACAACTATTTGCGAAGCCATCCGTTTTGGAAAGTTTTTAAATTCATTTAGCAATTGGCGAATACTTCAAAACCTGCTGTTGATAACTGGAAAGTGTTTCCTGTTTTTTTCCGGCAGATCTGGAAGAGCTAGACCAGGCAGTCCAGAACATCACATTTTCTCCACCGTAACCTTCACATTCCTCGGCAGACATTTGACCGTTACTATCATTATCCATACTGCTTTTTGGGCATTCCGCAGTGTCACTAAGAATATCAAACGATGTTCCGCCTTGTTCAGTTGTATGGAACAAACCAAGCTGATGTCCCATTTCGTGAGCCGCTGTTTCGCCAAGTAGTTGTGCATCCAGCGTGCTTCCTGAGGCATGTGCGGTCAGACTGTTCAGCACTCCATTCCAGGCATTGGCTATGCCCATCGATCCGGGAATCCCGGCCGCATTTCCCAAAACGCCTGACCATTCGTTTCCGGCATAGTCCTCAATAAAAAACAAATTGACTGCATCGCTAGCTCCCTGTGAAACAAGAGCGCTCGTTGTCGTATCAGTGAATGTGCCAGATACTGCAGCATACTGGGAGTCGCTGATTGTGATTGTACTATTGAAGCTAAGCGTGATTCCGTTTCCAGAGTAGATACTTGACATGACGCTCAAGGCAGCAGTCAGATCTCCGGCAGCCCAGGTTGTGCCTGTGATATAAGGCTGCACAACTATTGTTGCTGAAGTTGGTAAAGTACCGGAGCGTAGCGCCAATTTAACACGGTCATTATTGTAGGCTTTAAATGTCCATGTACCTGCTTTTGCACTGAAACTTGGAGACTGCGGTACAAGCACATTGGCATAACCGTAAGCTCCTGTAATTCCACTTGCAACTCCATACAAAGTCGGTGTTGAAGAAGAACTTAAAATGTCTGTGCCGTCAGGATCTGAGAGTGAATAAAATGCTGTGGATCCATTATTATCTCTAAATACAGATAACATGAAAGAAACACCATCCGATGGAACTGTAAAAGACCCTGTGTTATATCCTCCCTCTACACTTTGAGTGATTTCAGTAACTGGCAAAGAACCGCTGGTTGATGAACTAGTTGAGGAACTGCTTGCAGAACTGCTTGAAGATGTACTTTCTTTTTTTGAGCATCCGCCGGCAAGGAGCAGAGATGTTGTCAGCAGGATGAAGGCAGCTCGGCAGAAATTGAGTTTTATTTTCATGACTTATTTAAATTATTATTTTCTCTCAATTTCAGTCTGCCTGATCCGGCCAATTGGACTGACAACGACTTTTGTGCTGTAAGTCTCATTTTCCAACGTAATTGTACCGCCTGCGGCGAAGCCGAAAGCACTGAACGAAGGCCAGCGGGTGGCGCTGATCAAGATGTTTGCTGGAACTTTTTCTTTGTAGACCGTGTCAAAGTTAGCATTATTTTTACGCTGAAGCAAAAGATTTCCAGATTCACTTCTTATACGGTGTGATCTATGCTGAGTCAGCGCCAGCCATTGTGCCTGCCGTAGAGTGTTTTTGAAAAGATCGGCAGTATTTACAAACTCAGCCCTGTCCAATAGTGGAAAAAGGGAAACAGCAAGCAGTCCGGAAAGAATTCCAACAATTGTGATGGAAATCATCATTTCGTATAAAGTAAATCCGCCGCTTTTTTTCTCAGTACGCATGTGGATCAATAAATCCTCTGAACAAAGTCAGGAATAATATTTTAATATCAAACCAGATTGACCAGCGTTCGATATAGTACAAATCGCATTCTATCCGTTTCTCGAGCGATGTATTGCCCCGCCAGCCGTTTATTTGCGCCCAGCCTGTGATGCCTGCTTTGACCTTGTGCCGAAGCATGTAATTTGGAATTTGGCTTTTAAATTGATCAATAAAAACAGGACGTTCAGGTCTGGGGCCGACAAGACTCATTTCGCCTTTGAAAACATTGAAAAGCTGCGGTAATTCATCCAGACTGTAGTTACGCAGAAAGACACCTAATTTTGTGCGACGCTCATCGTTTTCACTGGCCCAGACTGCACCGGTTTGTGATTCAGCATCTGTACGCATTGATCTAAATTTTAATGCCCTGAATGTACGACCGTCAAGTCCCATACGTTCCTGACCGTATAGAGCAGGTCCGGATGAGCCAAGTTTGATTAAGAGTGTGATCAACAGCATTAGCGGAGAAAAAATAACAATCGCGATAAAAGCTCCGGAAATGTCCAGCAGACGCTTGAGCACCTGATTCCAGCCGGTCATCGGACTTTGTACAATGGTTATAATCGGCATGTCATCAAAGGACTCCACTTCTGTATGCAAAGCACGGAAAGATCCCAGGTCTGGAATAATCCGCACATCAACCCATTGTTCCGCCAACAGCTCTTTCAATTTCGGAATATAGTGCTGTTCCTCAGGCGGAAGCGCAATAAAAACTTGATCAATTTGGTGTGCCTGAATAATCTGGTTCAACTGCTCAATTCCTCCAAGTCTAGGAATATTAGCCGGAATTACGGAGTTCTGAGTACCATTTGTTTCGATCACGCCTTTCAGCACAAGTCCAAGTGATTTGAGACGCAGTAGGCGTTCTATAAACTTATTAGCTGAGACACCATTTCCAATCAGCAGAACATGCTCAACATGCGCTCCTCTGGCGTGCAGCCAGTGCAAGGAACCTTTTGTGATTAGACGTGAAATAAATAGTAAAATCAATAAACAAACAAGAAAGTAAAGCGTGTGTACGCGTGAAAAAGAAAATTCACGGTAGAAAAACGCAGTCACCAGAGTCAACAATAATAAGGTGAATGTTCCACGTAAAAGATAGTAGAATTCCTGAGGCGGGTGAACAACTTTGTGCAACCGATAAACTCCGCTGAAAGAAAAGACGAAACCGGTTAAAACGGCGACATAAAATGCCGCTTTCAAATATTCAGCATGTGAAGGAATCATCGTAGCATGTGGCAGGTCAATCCAGAGAAATCTGAGCTGATATGCTAGTTCCCAGGCGGCAAACGCTAAAGACATATCCAACAGTCTTAAGACTGTAGCAAAAACCTGAGTGTGCCTTTTTAACATGTAGATTCCATGATGGAAGCTACCGAGGCGTAGACAGTGGATCTTTCAAATAATTTATTAATCATTTTTATAAAATAATAATGCAAGAATTTCATCCGAGTCGAATTAGACTTTTAGTATTTGAACTGGACAGCCTGACCCTTAATTTTGAGCAGGATGCATGGGATAATTTTCGTCAGTATTTACGTGTGCTTGACGATCGTGATTTTGCGATTGTGCTGATTGCAGAGTCAATCCAGGCCTCTGAATGGGCTTCATTTGCAAAAATATCTGTCATTAAGAGCACAGGTGAAGAAGCATTTAAGAACAATTCTTCACTGTCAGGTGCAGACGTATTTTGGTTTTCAGAGCAAGATTCTCTACAAACAAAATTATCAACTGCTAATGCAAATTTTGCAGGCAGCAGCGGAGAAACCACACAAAACGGAGGACTGCAATATCAAAATTTATACGATACTCTGCAGATATTTAATCCCAGTAAAATAACTACCGCGGATTTGTCAAGCACCCTGGCTAAATTAAAGCAGGACTCAGAGCAGGTTCCTTTGATGCTCGGTATTGGAGGACCTGACGAATGCGGTCATTCTTTTTTTGTCGGCGAACTGTTTGACGCACTTGAAGATCAGGAACTGTTGGTCTCAAGTATGGATCTGTCTAAAGTATTAGGCACAGAATTTCAAAAGCACGACAACTCTGCTTCAGAGTCAAGCTCCTCTCTCTGGCGTTCGGTTGAAATCCGTGACTGGCTTATTGATGATGTTCTACGTCCCTACAGTCAAGGAAAACAAGTTTATATCGAAAATCCTCCGGAAAATATTCAGGATTATGAGATCTGCACCTTTCCGTTTTTTATTGCACCTGAAATGATTTTACTGGTTTGGGGAACTACCGTATTTCTGCCTGAATTTGAAAATTTAATTGATCTACGTTTCTTACTCGAACTTTCGGAAAAAACCGCAGCAGCACGTATGTTTGCCCTTGATGAACGTGAAAATTTTGACAAATCATTCATCGAGACATATCACCAGAAAGAGGGTAAATATTATTCGGACTACCTGGAAAAATATGAAGTTCAGAAGCAAATCGATTACCGGATTAATTTCGAAAACTTTAACGCCTTCCGTATCAAAGAATAATCTTAACCTTCTTCAAAACGTCCCAAATCCTCTTTAATCTTACGCTCTTCTTCCGGAGTAAGTGATGCCAGTTTGTCTTGCTGGGGTTGGCTGACCCAGCGTTTAGAGCGAAACAGTACGAAAAATAATCCAATCAAAATTCCTGCGCCTGGCAGGACCCAGAGTACTAGATTGAAGCCGCTCTTTGTTGGTGCACGCAAAATCCACTCACCGTAACGCTCCACAAAATATGCCAGTATTTCTTTATCAGATTTACCTTCTTTCAGCAGTTCTCGGATTTTATCTTTGATACTGTTTGAAAATCCTGCTTCTGAATCCTTGACGGACAATCCCTGACAAGTTGGACAACGTAATTCGTCAGAGAGTTTCATGAAACGGGTAGAAAAATCTTCACTTTCTGCTGCTGTACTGACGCTGAACGCTGTACATAAAAAGATAAAAATAAGCAAAACAGTGATCCAACTTAAGTTAAATTGGTAATGGCTACTGCTTTTAATCTGGCGCTGCATGTCTTTAATTCGTTAGAAAACTGCTGGAACTTTGTCTGTAACTAATTTGTTAATCATTACAGTTTATCTTTCTCTCAAAAAGGTTGCAATGTAAAACAGGAAATACTGCTTGAATACATATGTGATGCAGTTCTTTGTGGCATTGAAAAATGATCTTGCAATAGCATAAAAACAATTATTAACTTGTGAATCTGTTTTTAAAATTGTCTAATGCTTTTCGTGGATAATAACGAAAAAATAATAAAATGCAGATGCAGTATTTGCTAATTTTGAAACTGGTATAAATTTTGTTCGGAAATAACAAGAAAGAATCGTTTAAAGGTGCTGCTCCTACTTATGTGGGTAAAGGTATGCGTATCGAAGGAAAGATATGGGGTATGCGTCCTATCTGGATTGATGGCGAAGTTAAAGGGACAATTGATATTGGCAGTGAAGTTATCATTGGTGAACCGGCAAAAATAGACGCAACAATCCGCGCATCTACAATTAAGGTAAACGGTTTTGTTGAAGGAGAGTTATTTGCTTCAGGTAAGATTGAGATAATGTCAAAAGGTCGTGTTCATGGAAACGTCACCAATCTTGCGGGATGTCTGATAATCCACGATGGCGGAATTGTTGAAGGACAGTGCTCAATTGCAAATGAAGAAAAAATGAAAACCCTCTTGCCGCAACAGTTTCCAAAATTACTGCCTGAAAAACCAAGCACACCCCCAAAAGTAATTCAAGCTCCTGATAATAAAAAAGAATCTACTTCTAAATCAACTGAAGCATCTGCCTAAAAAAAGCAGCTAATACTCACTCTTGCTCATGTCGGGGCTTCTCTTCGAAATGCAGCTGAACTTTTTTTGTAGCTCCACGGTTATTTGCAATTACTCCACGTGGGCGAAAAGCCGGAATAACATTTCTGATACTTTCTGTTGATTGTATGGGTTTCGCCGGAATAATTAACGAAAATGCTTTTCGTTCAACCGCAAAATGCACTGACTGTACAGAATCCTGTATTGCCGCTACATTCAGAGTAAGATTCGCCCAGTTTCCTTGAACTTCCACTTGTTTTCCTGTTTTCAGGAGTTTCTCTTTATCAGCATTATCCCTCTCTGCTTTAAGCCACTTGCTGAGTTGCTTAAAACGTTCTGTTACGGATAAGTCAGCTTCCCGTTTGAGGTACACTTTAAGTATAGGAGTTCTGGTCAATTTTCCAGGATGCATGGTCAGCGAACTCAAAGTTTCGTCGTGAAAAGCGATACGGCAACTGAATTTACCGCTTAGCTCGCTGTTTTGTTCATCGATGAAAATCGTGGTTTGTGCAGCAGGCAGAGTACTGTTTATTTCAAAATCATTCCAAAAATATCTTGTTTCCAGTTCCGGTGCCAGAAACTGTACCTTCATTACGTCTACATGTAGCGTATGTCCTGCTTTAAATACCTGCAAAACTGGTTTTAAATACAAAGATGACTGACTGATACAGGCCGCAAGGTTCTGCAGGTCGAGAGGCCAGAAACCAATCTCCAGCGTGCTTCTGCATTCACGGCTGGACTGCATCAAGGTGTTAAATCCGCGTCTGATTGAATTTGGAGTTCCGATCAAAATAATCTTTTTCCAGCCCGACCAAATTTCACGTTCCACAAGTTTTTCGAGAGGAGTGTCTCCTGTGGTAAAGAAAAATTCATTAGGCACTAACTGCTCCATGATACTCAGACCGTGACGTTTCCAGAATAATGAAATTCCCGGATGAGAATAGTTGTCCAGAATCAGGTGCATTGGATATTTCATAACACTTCTTTAGTGATTAAATTAAGCTAAAGAGCCATCGCTTCTTGCGTGTTTTAACTGCTGCAGCGCACGTTGCGTTTGAAAGACTAATTCTTTCTGCAAACCGTCATTCTTTAAAACAACATCCGCATAAGCTAAACGCTCTTCCGGAGTAAGTTGCGCTGCTATTCGTGAGCGTGCATCTGCTTTGCTCAAACAGTCACGTTGCTGTAATCTCTCCATGGCAACCGCAGGATCAAGGCTTACTACCCAGATTTGTCCGCAAACCTTATGCCAACCAGCTTCAATTAATATGGCTGCTTCCAAAAACACAATTTTGTTGACACTGTTTGAAACTAATTTTTCATATTCATTTTTTATCATCTCAGCAATCATTGGGTGAGATATTTCATTCAGTTGCATAAGACGCCGTGGGTCAGCAAAAACTAGCCTTCCGAGCACCTGCCGATTTACAGTACCATCCGGATGTAAAATTTCTTTACCAAATGCATCTACTACTTTTTGGAAACCTGGGTTTCCGGGATCCAGAACTCTGTGTCCCAGTTTGTCAGCATCGATAACCGCATAGCCATTTTCGCTAAGATACTGAATCACAGTGCTTTTTCCTGAAGCAATACCGCCTGTCAGTCCAACCAGCACAGATTTAGTATCTTTGGAAATCATGATATATTATTAACAAAAGATTGATGTTCAATAAATAAAACTCTGCAGCCTGCAGATGTCTTCTACATGTCAGCATAAAACTAACAGCAAGTTTGATCAAGACACGAATCTTCATTTAAACACAAATAAATGTATTGACAATTATGCTCAATTGTATGAAATTCAGGCAGGGAAAACAAAATATGAATAGTCGGCTGTTTAAAGCATGAACTTAAATTGCCGGTCTTGTTTCATTGATTTTAACCAGGGAGAAAATATGCAAGCTACTGAAAAACCTGTTTCTCGAGTTGATGCTGTGACTGATGTTTTGTCGGGGAAACTTAGTGATATTCTAGACCAGAAGAACAAGGGTGTGATTCAAGTTGACAGCGATTGCATAGTTGCTGCTGCAGCCAGAAAAATGCGTGATGACAAGGTCGGTGGGTTGATGGTAGTGGAAAATGACACATTGGTGGGTATATTTACGGAACGTGACTTGATGAGCCGTGTTGTTGCAGAGGGGTTGGATCCAGAAAAAGTTCAGGTTTCTGAAGTTATGACTTCATCAATTGCAACTGTACCTCCGGAAACTTCAGTCAGTGTAGCGGCAAATTTAATGTCTCAAAACAGGATCCGGCATCTTCCAGTACTGCAAGACGGTAAGTTGTATGGTGTGATTTCTGCGGGTGATATTCTCGCATGGAAGCTCCGTGAACAGGAATTTACTTTGCACCAGTTAGAAGATTATTTTTTCAAATCCTGACCTCTTATTCATGCCTGACTCAGGGGGGCTTGATCCATCAGTAAAATGCCCCCCAAATATCCATCCCAGCTAGAAAAATCAGCTTTTTATAATTGTCAGCTTTCTACAACTAAGCTTTATTTTTTAAGAGCTTTACAAGGCGTCAAACGGGGAGTATGTTGCGTTTATACTCTCTTTTTGGGGTTTCCCATGCTAAAACGTTTACTGATCCTGATCGTAGCTTAAATTTCCCCCACAACAGAACTATTTTGATTCTTAACCTAAATCAAAGCTCACACCTTGTGCCAAAGGCAAATCGGTTGAATAATTTATCGTATTGGTTTGACGTCGCATGTAGGACTTCCATGCATCCGAGCCGGATTCCCGTCCACCTCCTGTATCTTTTTCTCCGCCAAATGCACCGCCGATTTCTGCTCCGGAAGTTCCGATGTTGATATTGGCCAGTCCGCAGTCAGAACCTTCATGCGAGAGAAATTTTTCGGATTGCTGAAAGTCACGCGTGAAAACTGCAGATGATAAACCTTGGGGCACGTCATTTTGCAGACGCAGTGCTTCGTCGAAATTCTGGTAGCGAATCAGGTAGAGTAAAGGAGCAAAGGTTTCATCCTGTACAATCTGCATGTGGTTCTCCACTTCCGCGAGGGCTGGGCGTACGTAAAACGCTGATGGATGTCCTTCCAATACATCACCACCATAAATTATCTTACCACCTTGTTCCCGGATTGCCGTCAAAGCATTGCGGAAGTTTTTCACGGCAAGCTCGTCGATCAAGGGGCCGATCAATGTGTTCTCATCCAGTGGATTCCCAACACGGTTTTCAAGTTGCGAATAGGCTTGAATGAGTTGGCTTTTCACATCTTCATAAATTGACTCGTGGATGATAACCCGGCGTGTGGTGGTGCAACGCTGACCGCAGGTTCCCACCGCCCCAAAAACAATTCCCGGAATCGCAATCTTCAAATCCGCACTTTCCGTCACAATAATTGCGTTGTTACCGCCAAGTTCTAAAATGCTTCGTCCCAACCTTGAAGCGACTTTTGCGGAAACTTTACGTCCCATTTCGGTGGATCCGGTTGCGGAAATTAGTGGTACACGCTGATCATTAACCAGAGTTTCCGCAATTTCTTCATTGGTGCCGATTACGAGATTAAATACGCCTTCCGGAACTTTATTTTCTTTCATGACTTTAGCGATGATACGCTGTAGAGCAATTGAGCACAGAGGTGTTTTCGGACTCGGTTTCCAAATCGAAACATTTCCACAAACCGCGGCAATCATGGCGTTCCATGACCAAACCGCAACTGGAAAATTGAAAGCGGAAATTATACCGACAATTCCGAGCGGATGGTACTGATCGTACATGCGGTGTCCCGGTCGTTCCGAATGCATGGTGGAACCGTAAAGTTGACGAGAAAGGCCGACCGCAAAATCACAAATGTCGATCATTTCCTGAACTTCTCCCAAACCTTCCTGATAAATTTTCCCCATTTCCCAGGAGACCAACTGACCAAGATCATCCTTTGCGTCACGTACCGCGTTGCCGATTTGTCTCACGATTTCACCACGCTGCGGAGCCGGAACTTTACGCCATTCCGGAAAAACCTGTTGAGCTGTTGAAATCACAGCTTCATATTCCTCACGGTTTGCATTTTTAACATTTGCGATGACGGAACCATTCACCGGTGTGAGCGATTCGGTCAAAGGGCCGTTTCCGGAGAACCATTCAGTTCCGGTACTTACACCGGAATTCAAATCTTCCAGTCCAAGGTTTTGTAAAAAAGTCAGTTTAGTCATATTGTTCCAATAAGATTATTTTAAAAATGTGACGCAGTCGTTATGATTTGTTAGTCCAGCGAAAGCGGGAATAGAGCTTGCCCGAAATGATTCGGATACAGGATTGTATACTACGGTATGTTAATGAAGACGCAGCAGTTTATTCACTCAGTAATTTTTGTGTTTTCTCTTTCTTCAAGTAACAGTGGTTCAGGATCATTCTGGAGATCAACTCTGTTTTGAACACGCTCAACTATCTGCTGCAATTCACTGTTGCGTTCCTCCATCGTACCGTGTTTCTCTCTTTCAGTCAGTACAAGTCGTTTGAGTCGTTTGATTTCTTTCTTTTGCTTACGTAGATTTCTCAACAGAACTGCGTGGTAGAAGAAAAAATAAAAGACAGAAAAAATTATTCCAAATGCAAAAGTGAAAAAAACCGGCACAAAAACAGGACGCTCAGTCTGAAAACTGAAGTTTAACCAATCGAGAGTATATTTCAGCATTACACGATCGGTATTTTGTGTAGCAAAATCAACACTGAAGACAAGAAAACCAGCAAATAGAATTAATGAAAAATAACGCATATAAAAGGCTGACGATGGATTATTGTGCTGGAAAACAGTTACTGTAATTATCACTCAGAAACTACCTGCGTGTCAAGAGGATGTGCAGTATTATAGTGAAGTTTGATCTGATGAGAAGTCTGGACTTTTTACTGAAAATATGACAGGGTAAATGTGATTTCAGCATGGAGATGGATGCGTCACTGGTGGGCGCCCCGGACTTCAAACCCGCGCGTGGGGCACTAACACTGTCCCAGATAGGTTCGATTCCTATGCATCTCCGCCAACCACTGCTGAAAAGATTGCTAATCAGCAAACTCTTCCAAAATAGCCCATTAGATGTATTGAGAGTGTGAAATGATTTGAAAGAATTCCAAAGGGGAGACTTACCAATCAGTATTTGCGAGAGTGCCCAAAGTTATTCTGGGTCTTTAAGAGGGAAAGAAAAATATTAAGTTGAGTGATTGCTCTCACTAATTCTTAAAAAGTCAGTTTGCTTTATTCGATAATATTAAACAAACGCTATGAAATCAATGAATTAAAGTTGAGCGTAGTCTTCTAGTGGAGAACAGGTACCGCCACCTACCATAGGTGTGTTACCTTTTTTATTGACAATATATCCGGGTAAATAAGACCAGAGAAATCTCAATCTACTTGGACTGAAACTAAAAATCTCATAATAAATATTCTGAGCTTCTCCCCAGCCCATCGCAAAATTGGAACATTGATAAATATCAGTATATTTGTCATATTTTAAATCATGGCATCCGCTGAATAATTTTTCTCCAAGAAGTTTAAAATCCATGGCAATTCCTTCTAATTTCACTTTGAATTTTATTTCTTCAATTTTCTTTGAAGTCCATGATTCTTTATCTTTTACAATTCCTGTTCTTAATTCATCGACACAATAATATTCCCCTGCACTTAAGAAGCTTGGTAAAAACAATGTTGTAGCAATAATTAACAAAAATCTTAGTTTCATCATTCGTTCTCCAAATCTTCAATGGTACGTCTCAACTATTTCATTTGTTCAAGATAAACTGTGAACAATTACGGAATCTGCCTTCTTTTTTATTTAGTCCTTAACAGTCTTTGCTCTTCAGTGTAGAACTGTTCGGGTTGGTTTTTGGAGATTTGCAAATTATTGCGGATGTTAGTATTTTCCGGCTTTCCCATTGTATAATGCGACATACTCAACTACTACAAGTATCAAGTTAGGCGTACAGACAAATCTGAGTACGTGGCATTTAACCAAGCAATCTTCATCAAACAATCCAATTCAAAAAGGATGTTAGACAAATCCCACCGCTATTGCTTTTTGGTTAATCTGGGGAGGACGGAGTTGCTTTTAGCAAGTTCTTCCATTAAATCAATTCATTCAGAAGAGGCAAATTATCCTCGGCTGAATTCTCTTATTTGAAGAAAATGACAAAAAGATTTCGCAAACCAACACTATGGTAATAGCTTTTAAAAAACTTCCAAGTAAAATCTTTATTTTATGAAAAATACTTCAAATAATGCTGTAAAAATTTTACTTCAGGAGAACAAAATGGAGTTGAAAATTTATGCCGGCTTGAGTCTATGAAAATAAATTGACGTGCGGACACTTCAATCCTGACGAAGTCAAGGTTTGTGAAAGAAAAGTCGAGGTGTGTATAATGACAATTATACATCGTCTGTAAAGGAAGCTGGTGCAGAAGGGGTTCAAAATCCGTGGAGTACGGACAAAATGAACATGCATCAACCATTGTTAGTTAAAACGCGCAGTCACCTAAAGTCTGGTGCCGGTTTGAAAAATGCTGTTAATATCAGCACAAATCTGACCTGCGCGTCCTAAATAATAATATAAGAAAGATCAATCGAAGGTGTAAACATTAGGCCAAAAAATTCAGCATACTGTTCCACTTTATCTAATCGCATTCTTTATTCAGCCATGGTTTTGAAGAAATAACACAATGCCAAACAGAGTTTGCGGAGAAAATATAACTCCCCTCTTTCATCTCTTTCTTGTCTTCGTAATAACCTAATTCGGGACCTGCTTTAGTTCCATCCGTTGTCCCACAACTAACAACCATCCATGTCGCCATCATTATTGAAAATAATAATAGCTTGCTCATCTAACTCCTTTATAATTGGTTAACAATAAATCGACATTTTCATTCTATCCAGCCAAAGCTGAGTATCCTTGAAGAAAATGTCTATGATGTTCTTGCGAACGTAAAGGCTTGATCAACCTGAGCTCAAGGCAGAAATCTGTTCTGTCTAACGCACCGACTGAAGCCGTACTTTGGATCGAACTGTTGCAGGTCAATCCTCTGTTTATTAACACTTCTACAATATATATGCCACTTTGTCTAAGTGACTGATATTATAGATTCATAAAGGAGGTAGTTCTGTGTGTAACTATTTTAATCTAAGGTTGGGAAACTGAGAAAGGCTGCTTCAAACTGGCTGTCTTAAAGGGGGATTGTAATGTTCTAAAGCACAGGATTCATAATACAAATCAACAGTATCCTGGAGGACGAAGCGCAGCTATTCTGCAGGTTTAGTCTGCAGCTGAAGTTACGGAAGGATACTAAAGAGCAGAAAAACATCATGAGGAAAAGGAGTTATCACTGAGATTGGAATTTACAGGGAAGGAATCAATAATAAGTTCACAATTCAAAACTCTGCTTTTTAAAGAATATCTTTAAAAACTCAACTTTCTACTGAAAGGCAAACACAAGCAGAGTTCCGCAATAAATTCAATTGAGCAGTAATAATCTTGCATTTGGCAGCAAAAAAGTAAATTCTATTTGATAATAAATATATTTCAAATGACAGCAAATGCCAAAAATTATTCCAGCGTATTTAACTTTTATTATTATCTTTTCCATTTCGATTCTGTCTGTAAAAGGGCAAGTAGTATTTGGGCAGGCAAGTACTCCGGAAACTTCAAATGCAGTTCCGTTAACAGAGTCCCCAGTTGACGATGAAGGAGGATTTGAGGATGAGTTTGAGGATGAATTTGCAACTGCTGATCAAGAGGTATTTGATCCTTTGGGCGGGTATAACCGTGTGATGACAGGATTCAATGATGGTTTTTATATTTTTGTTTTGGATCCGGTTGCCCGTGGTTATCGCTGGGTTCTTCCTGACACGGCAAGACGTGGAGTGAAAAACTTTTTTCATAACCTGTTCTTTCCACTACGCTTTGTCAATAACGTGCTTCAGCTTAAAGCAAAAAATGCCGGAGAGGAATTTCTCAGATTCAGTATTAACAGCACAATTGGAATATTAGGATTCTGGGATCCTGCCAAAGACTTGTTTGGAATGGAAGCACATGAAGAGGATTTTGGTCAGACTCTCGGTTATTATGGAGTCGGCGGAGGTTTTCACGTTGTTCTACCTTTTTTGGGCCCCTCTAATTTGCGTGACATGTTCAGCTTATATCCGGAAATGCAGATGGATCCTGTCAATTATGTTGAAAATCGGTCTTATAACTTTCCTAAACAAGAGGGGGAATATCTGGGTGTTTCAAGACAGACACTGCAGGCACTTGATTTGAAATTGTTAAAAACCGTTAACAGCGAATCCCTACGGATTGGCCAATATGAAAATTTGAAAAAAGACGCAATTGAACTCTATCCTTTTTTAAGGGATGTCTATGAGCAAAACCGAGCTAAACTAATCAGGGAATAATCATGCAAGCTGCTAAAAAAATTATAATCAACATGTTACTCGTCACTATTTTTTCCTTTTCTTTCGGAACGACCTTCCTGTTTGCGGATGAAATAAGTGAAATCAGGGAAATGACTAAAGAAAAAGTTGACCACGTCATCAGCACACTCAAGGATGAAAGCTTGAGTAAAGCAGAAAAAAAAGAAGGTATTTTAAAAACTATCGATAGTCTTTTTGATTTCAGTTTGATGGCCAGATTGAGTTTAGGCAAAAAGCACTGGACAACACTCAGTACAGAAGGCAGGGCAGAATTTTCTGAACTGTTCGTGGAAAAGCTGAAGCAATCTTATCTGGATAAGCTTGACCTGTATACTGATGAAGAAGTAGTTGTTGATGAAGCAAAACTGACGAAGAAAAACCGTGTGGAAGTGCTGACCTATCTTGTCAGCAAGGACGATAAAATGGAGATGACATATAAACTCTACAAGACAAAGAAAAATGTTTGGATGGTTTATGATGTTGATGTCCTGGGTGTCAGTATTGTACAGACTTACCGCTCCCAGTTTTCAGGTATATTGAAGAAAGATTCATTGGAAGAATTAATTGAACGTCTGCGTTCTTCAGGTGAGTTGGGGTCTTGATGTTACGACAGTTCTACGACAAAGTTATTCTTAGTTATCCTAAGAGTATTTTAATTTTATTGCTGATTTCTGTCGCGTCATTGGGATATCAGGCGCAGTATTTAGAAATTGATGCGTCTGCAGAAACACTGTTGCTGGAAGATGACAAAGACCTGGCTTTTACACGCAAAGTAAATGAACGTTATGGAAGCAGTGATTTCCTTGTCGTAACTTACAGCCCCTATGAAGATCTGCTTGCAGATTCCACCTTAAACTCTTTGCGCAAACTAAGTGCAGAACTGCTTGCATTGGATAGAGTCGCATCAATAGACTCCATCCTGAATGTTCCTCTATTGGAAAGTCCTCCAAAACCGATTAAGGAACTAATCGAAAATGTACCTACACTGGAATCTCCCGGAATAGATAAAGCTCTTGCCAAAAAAGAATTTCTCAACAGTCCAATCTACAGAGATAATCTGGTCAGTCCGGATTTTAAAACCACTGCATTACTGATAAATCTGCATGACGATCCTTTGTATCGTGAATTACTGCAGCAGAGGAACAGTTTACGGCAAAAAGAAAAAGAGGAAACCCTTAGCGTTCCTGAGCAGATAGAACTTGAAAAGGTACTGCTGGACTTCAAAAAACACCGTGACAAAATGCGCTTGGTTGAGCACGACAATATAGCTAAAGTAAGAGCAATTGCAGATAAATACCGTGGAGATGCTAAGATTTTTCTTGGTGGTGCAAGTATGATTGCAGATGATCTCATTACCTTTATCAGCAGTGATCTTCAGGTTTTCGGTAGTGCGGTGTTAGTATTTTTGATGCTTACCCTCTGGGTCATTTTCAGGCAGTTTCGCTGGATGATGCTACCGTTGATTACCTGTGCTTTTTCTGTGATTACAACCAGCGGATTTTTAGGTCTTTTTGGCTGGGAAGTAACCGTGATCAGCTCAAATTTTATTTCCATTCAACTGATTATCACTATGGCAATTACAATCCATTTGATTGTACATTACCGTGAATTAGCGGGTTTAAATCCTGAAATGAGTCAGCGTCAGTTGATTTTAGACTCAACCATGTTTATGGCCAGACCTTGTACTTTTGCCGTCCTGACAACTGTGGTTGGATTTGCGTCGCTTGTTTTTAGTGGAATTTTACCGGTGATTAATTTTGGCTGGATGATGAGTGCAGGAATTGGGGTCTCCCTCTTTTTGACGTTTTTGATTTTTCCGGTACTGCTGATGCAGATGCCGAAGGCAATGCCGAATACTTCCTTTGAGTCACGCTTTGCACTGACCAAAATATTTGCAGATATTACTGAACGACACGGTACAAGCATTCTCTTTATTAGTGTAGCCGCATTGATCCTGAGTGTTGTTGGAGCAGCAAAACTGAATGTGGAAAACAGCTTCATTGATTATTTCAAGGAATCTACAGAAATATATCAAGGTATGAAATTGATTGACCAACAGCTTGGCGGTACCACACCCCTTGATGTGGTCATAAATCTTGAAGTGAGTGATGAGCTTGTTCAGCCAATTGCTCAGCAAGATAAAGCACAGGCAGTAGTTGAAGATGAGGACGAGTTTGATTCTTTTGAAGAAGAATTTGAAGAAACCGCCAGCGAAGCTCAATACTGGTTTACTGCGGAAAAAATGGAACGCATCGAAGAAATTCATGAATATCTGGATGGCTTGCAGCAGACCGGAAAAGTACTCTCCCTTGGAACAATGCTGAAAATCGGAAAAACCCTTAATTCCGGAAAACCGCTGGATGATTTTATGCTCGCTCTTCTTTATAACGAACTTCCGGAGCACTTTCGTAAAATAATTATGGATCCTTATGTTTCTGTTGAAAACAATGAAGCACGATTTTATGTGCGGATACGGGATTCCGAACCTGATCTACGGCGCAATGAACTGTTGAAGCAAATTGAGTTTGATTTAAAGGACAAGTTGAAGATTCCGGAGGAAAAAGGACGTCTCGCAAATTTGCTTGTACTCTACAACAATATGCTGCAAAGCCTCTTTAAGTCCCAAATACTTACTTTGGGAGTCGTAATTGTCGCATTTTTAATCATGTTTGTTTTTCTTTTCCGTTCAGTTACGATTGCACTGATTGCCATTTTTCCGAATGTACTTTCAATTGGAGTGGTACTGGGATTTATGGGTTGGGTGGGCATACCTCTGGATATGATGACCATTACAATTGCGGCTATCAGTGTAGGAATTGCGGTTGACAACACGATACACTACATCCACCGCTACAGGTTTGAATTCGCAAGGGACCGTGACTATCTGGCGGCTATGCATCGATCACACGAAAGCATAGGTTATGCTATGTATTACACCTCGATTACAATTATCATCGGTTTTTCAATTCTGGTGCTCTCAAAATTTATTCCTAGTATTTATTTTGGTTTACTGACTGGACTGGCGATGTTGATTGCCCTGGTTGCTGCATTGACTCTGTTACCACAATTGATGATCGTCTTGAAACCTCTGGGTCCTGAAAAGCAAAAAGGATGAGGAATTGAAAATAGAAACTTCATAAATTGTCTTTTTGTGATTTCTACAACGTCATTTTCTTCAAGCAGAATTTCTTCAGTGATTTAATCCACACTCCTTCCCTGACATAAAATTGTTCGGACCTGTTGTTGATATAATTTTACCGATTTTCGGACTGTTAATGGTGGGTTATATCTCTACCGTTTTTGGTTGGTTTGATCAATCGGCTGTTCGTGGACTCACACGCTACGTCTTTGATTTTGCAGTACCGATGCTTTTGCTGCGTACCCTTGCTACCACAAACTTGCCGGATGTCATTCCCTGGGATTATCTTGCTTCTTATTATTTAGGAACGTTGATCGTTTTATTGACAGGAATATGGTCAACACGTTTGTTCTGGAAACGGACATTTTCCCAACAGGTGATCAATGCTTTCTCCGGTAGTTTTTCTAATACAGTACTGTTGGGTATTCCAATTATTTTGCTTGCATTTGGTGAAGAGGCTGTAGTGCCCTTGTTTATCATCATAGGTACACACGGACTCATTATGGTGCCGCTTTTCACAATCATGCTTGAAATGGCTAAAAGTGGTAAGGGCCGGCTGATAACCGTCATTGCCAGAACATTGTATGGATTGATAAGCAATCCTCTCATTATCGGGCTGCTTTCAGGATTAGCGTGTAACTATTTTGAAATATCCTTGTGGAAGCCTGTGGATGATATGGCAAAGTTTATGGGCAACTCTGTTACTCCTTGTGCTTTGTTTGCTCTCGGTGCGACACTGGCTGGTTTTAGAAAGAGCATACCTTGGCAGGAAGTACCTTTGATCGTTATCATAAAGACCATTGTACACCCTCTGGTTGTCTGGGCAATGGCTACGCTGGTCTTTGGTATTAAAGAAGCAATTTGGATTCAGGTGCTGGTAATGTTAGCAGCTCAACCAACCGGCGTTAATCCATTCCTTTTTGCCAGCCGTTATAATGTAGGGCAGTTAGTTGCCAGTAGTGCGGTTTTTATGTCAACTATTATTTCAATCTTTACTCTCAGTCTGCTGCTGGCCTTTTTCCGCTGATTCCATCTTTTAAAGCAGATAATATCGGCTTAAAAAAACTCCAAAATTAACTGGAACTTTATAAAAATTAAGAGAGAATGTTACAAACATACAAATTCAACTAAAGGAAATAATGGCATTAGTAGAACTCGAAAAAAAGAACAATGTTTACGTTGTTACCCTTAATGATCCTGCAAGCGGAAATGCCATCAATCCAGAGTCGTTGAGCGCTCACCGTAAAGTATTAGCTGAGTTGGATATGGTTACAGAAAACGCTGCTGTTGTAGTGACAAGCAGTGACCCGAAATCATGGTGTGTTGGTCTGGACTTTGAGTGGATTAGTGGTCAATCCGCAGGGCAGTTTGCAAGTTCTTTCAAGGAGTTTGAGGAAGTATTCGGACGCTGGGCCTTGTTAGCGCTGCCGACTGTGGGTTGTGTGACAGGTCACTGCATGGCGGGAGGTGCGGTATTTGCCGCCGCGCTGGACTTCCGGTTAATGCGTGAGGACAGAGGGTGGTTTGCTTTTACGGAAATTGACGTTAAAATTCCTCTTTCTCCAATTTTATATGAGTTGGCGGATTTACTGCCTAACAAACAGGCGGTGCGTGAACTACTGCTCACAGGGAGACGCATAGGAGGTGCTGACGCGAAAAAAATGGGGGTGGTGGATGAAACTCATTTGCCTGAAAAATTAATACCGCGTGCACTTGAAATTGCTGAAGGACTTGCTCAAAAAGATCTTAAAACTTACGATGCAATGAAACAACTGATCAAACACAATCTGGCACGGCAGATTAAACTGGAAATGCAAGGTTGAGCTGCGAACTAACTGAAACAACGTCAGTTAGAATTATTGTTGATCTTTGAATATTTTAACAATGATAGATTCCTAAAAACACTTAAACTAATAATTTGTCATCTCGAACGAAGAGAGAGATCTTAATCATATCAGTGCTTAAGATAAAATAGATTTCTCGATGTAAGCAATGACAAGTTTTGATGATTTTTTACTGGTTCATGAACAATGATGATCCCGTAAAAAGTCTTTATGACACCAATGTTTGTCATTCCCGCGAAAGCTGGAATCCATTATTTCAGATACTTACAAGTTCCTGGATTCCCGCTTTCGCGGGAATGACAACTATTTACGTAGTCATTAACAATCAGCAAAATATAATGCTGTCCCTGCCGATGCAGAAAAAAGTTATTAGCCCTGTGCTACTAAGATCTTACAAGGCTCCCCGTTTAGATCCCATTCTGTACCTTGCGGAGTTTCCTGAAGCTGAAGTTGATCTGCGAGGGTTTCCGTACTCACGAATTCAGTGAAATTCTCCAGCGCCGTATTCAATTTTGCGGATGCATAGTAACTGATGTTGATACGGTCCATCACATTAAGATCCATTTCTTTGCGCATATTCTGGACTTTGTTCACAAACTCACGTGCAAATCCTTCCTGAATCAAGTTCTCACTCAATTCTGTATCAAGAGCAACAGTTAAACGGTTATCAGTTTCTACCAGTAAACCTTCTTTTTCCTGCCTTTGGAGGAGGACATCTTCCAGTGATATTTCCAAAGTACCGCCTTCAATCATCAATGAAATATTTTCACCGTTCTGTAGTTTTTTGATTTCGTCGAGATTCAGTTCCGCAATTGCGTTTGCGGCAATTTTCATTTGCTTACCAAGTTTCCGTCCTAAAGTTTTAAAATTTGCTTTTGCGCTCAAATTGACTAGTTCTTCCTCATCAGGAGTGATGATAATTTCCTTGATATTGAGTTCATCAGTAATCAAATCAGCAAGGTTCTCCAAAACGTGTTTTGCTTCCGGATCATGTGTTACCAGAAATATCTTTGGCAGCGGCTGGCGAATTTTTAACTGATGTTTTGCCCGCAACGCACGCCCCATAGTGACGGTAGAAAGGACCAGATCCATTTGATTTTCCAACTCTATGTCCCTGTAGTCAACATCTACTTCCGGAAAAATAGCCAGGTGTACGCTTTGGTGGTCTGTATCCTGACGCAGTGAACGGAAAATTCCGTCTGCAATGTATGGAATGAAAGGGGCAATTATTTTGCTGAATTCGAAAAGCACTGTGTAAAGCGTAGCATATGCTTCATGTTTGTCCTGACCCTGCCCTGCTTTCCAGAAACGTCTCCTGCTACGTCTGATATACCAATTCGTTAACAAGTCGATGAAGCCTACAAAAGGTGCTACAGAACGGTTAAGGTCGTATCCGTCCATTTCTTTTTGTACTTCAGCAATCAGTTTTTGTAAACGTGACATAATCCAGCGATCCATCGGATTATTGTTTTTCACAGATAGATTTTCCGGAGTCGGTTCCCAGCCGTCAATTTTTGCGTAGGTACTGAAAAATGCGAGTGCGTTCCAGAGCGGCAGGAGTTGCTGTCGTGTAGTTTCAATCAGGCCTTTTTCCGAAAAACGCAAATCTTCTCCACGTACTGCAGGACTGTTAAGCATATAAAGACGGACTGCGTCTGCTCCGTACTTATTCAGCATCTCATTTGGATCCGGATAGTTTTTGAGTCGTTTGCTCATTTTCTTTCCGTCTTCCGCCAGAATTAATCCGTTAACAATACAGTTTTTGAATGCGGGCGTATCAAACAATGCTGTACCTAAAACTGCGAGCGTGTAAAACCAACCGCGTGTTTGATCTAAACCTTCACAAATAAAATCTGCAGGAAAATTAGCTTCGAAACGATCCTTATTTTCAAATGGATAATGTTCCTGAGCATAAGGCATGGAACCTGACTCAAACCAGCAGTCCAGTACTTCCGTAACTCGTCTAAAAGTTTTACCATTCTGTTCAATGATTAATGGATCGACAAAATGTTTGTGAAGATCGTCTATTTTTTTTCCGGTTTTCTCTTGCAGTTCCTCGACACTGCCGATGCACATGACCTCACCATCATCACTTTTCCAAACCGGCAGCGGAGTTCCCCAAAAACGGTTACGGCTGATGGCCCAGTCACGTGCGTTTTCAAGCCATTTCCCAAAACGACCATCACGAATATGTCCAGGTACCCAATGCACAGTTCTGTTATGTGCAACCATCTTTTCCTTAATCGCTTCTACATTCACAAACCAGGTAGAAATTGGCTTGTAAATCAACGGTGTATCAGTACGCCAGCAAAAAGGGTAGCTGTGTTGCACGGTTTCATGCAGGAACATTTTTCCTTCATCTTTTAGACGTTGGATAATCAATTTGTCTGCATCCTTGATATTCTTGCCGGCGACAAATCCCATGTAATCCAGGAAATTTCCTTCTTCATCAACAGGATCAAAAATCGGGATATTTTCACGCTGAAAAATGCGGACATCGTCTTCTCCAAAACAGGCTAAATGGACAATTCCTGTGCCGCTTTCATCGCTGACATAATCATCCAACTGTATGGCCCATGTGTTAGTCGTATCGATGTGGCTTTTGGCAAAATCAAATAAAGGTTCATAAGTCATTCCCTGCAGTTCAGTACCTTGCATTTCAGCCAGCACTTCAAAACTTCCTTCCTCAAAATATGTGTTGATACGTGTTTTTGTGAGGATATAGCAGTCACCGCTTTTTTTATCTCGGATTTTACTATAGATAAGTTTCGGACCAGCGCAAAGTCCCATGTTTGAAGGTAAAGTCCACGGAGTGGTTGTCCATGCAAGAAAATATAAGTTTTCCTCACCTTTGACTTTAAAGCGTAAAGTGACGGAAGGATCCTGAATATCTTTGTAATTCAGGTTTGCCTCAAAGTTTGAAAGCGGGGTTGAGACTCTCCATGAATATGGAACAACCTTTACTCCTTCGTAAATAAGTCCTTTATCCCAAAGTCGTTTAAAAACCCACCAGACTGATTCCATGAAATCAATATCCATGGTTTTGTAATCATTATCGAAATCAACCCAGCGTGCCATCCGTTCCACCGTTTCCTGCCATTCACGAGTATAACGTAAAACAATAGCACGGCATTCCTCATTAAAATTAGCTTCGCCAAATGTTTCGATTTCGTGGCGTCCATTTAGTTTAAGTGCCTGCTCAACTTCATATTCTACCGGCAGACCGTGTGTGTCCCAGCCGAAGCGTCGTTCAACTCTGAAACCACGCATTGTTTTGTAACGTGGAATAACATCTTTGATCGTACCGGCTAACAGGTGTCCATAATGTGGAAGTCCTGTCGCAAACGGTGGTCCGTCATAAAAACTGAAAGCTTTGTCTTCAGGACGTTGATCGATTGATTTTTGAAAAATATTTTCCTGGCGCCAGAATTCAAGAATTTCTTCTTCCATCTGTGGGAATCCGAGTCTGTTGGACACTTCTTTCATAGTCTTGATAGCTTGTTGCTGGATGGTCTAATAAAATTAGTTGGGCGTCTCAGGACGATTGAAAACGCCAACTGTAGTTATACTCTTGGGATTTCTCGTGAGAAACGCACGGCAAGATTAAAATAATCCATGGCTAAAGTACCCAGTTCTTCATTCTGTTGGGCGACTTTAAGTTCACATGTTTTGACACCTTGTTTCAGTGCACAATAAGTTTGATAAAGAGGCAGCATTTTGAGTAAATCCTGGTCTTTTGAGACATCAAGATATTGCTGTAGAAATGTGTCAAACAGTTCAGTTTTACCCATACGTGCGAGTTCTACTGTTAAAGACGAAACATCATTTGCTACGTCCAGAACCGCCAATTTCTTTTGAACTTCCTGTGGACTGATAAAGTATTGCTGATCTCCATGGACAAAAATATGTTCCGGCAAAAAAGCACCGTGACCCAGGACAATTCGCCCTTTTTTCTGACGTTTGCTAAAGAGTCGTTTATTGTCATCAATGAACTTTTCAAGAGGATGCCGAATCATATCCAAGATCGGTTGAGTCAAAGATGCTTCAAAATAACGTTTCATTTGAAAGAGCATGTCATCGCAGAGTGCGCGAAAAGGTTCAGGTTTGCCTGAATCCGCAGCGCGGTCTTTTGCAGGAGAGTCTGCATGAATTTCCGCAATTTTAGTGGCAATTCCAGAAACATGTTTTACAGTGAGCTTGTCTTTCGCCAAAAGCTGGGAAAGTGACCATTGATCCGGCAACGCTTCCATTTTTAAAGCATACTCAATGATTTCACCTTTAGTACCGCCGATTTTCAGCTCACCATTATGTTCCATGACAGGCAATACTTCTAAAGGCCAGTTTGGATTAAAACGCTGACTGAGTCGGCACTCTTCGTGACAAAAAACTTCTTTAACTGCTAAAGTCGCATATTCATTACCCAACTTTTTAATTTTATAAAATTTGTCATCAGCTTTAAACAATAATGAAGTTGAAGTCTCACGCAACTTAATTGTCTTCGGAGAATTTTGATAGGCGGCAGGATCTTTGAGTGCCTTTACCAGCTCTGTTTGCGATACAGTCATAGTACGTTTTAATTATTGAAAATGCTTTTAAAGAAATTAAAATACAAAATTATTTTACAAAATATTCAAAAAATATTAACATCGAGTTATAACTGTTGACCTTCAACTAACATTCACGAATCGTGCATAAATATCTATTTATGATTACGTACTTAGTGGGGATCAAGTACGTTACTGCAGAATTAAATGTGACTGCAGAAAAATATTAAATATTCAGAATGTGTCCCAGTTTATGTTTTTTTGTATACATGTATTCCTTGTTACCGGGATTACTCTGAATTTCAAGTGGAATTCTTTCTACAACTTCAAGACCGTGCCCTTGTACTCCAACGATTTTACGAGGATTATTAGTCATTAAACGCATTCTTCGTACACCAAGCATAAACAGCATTTGCGCACCCATTCCGTAATCACGTAAATCTGCTTTAAAACCTAATTTGTGATTTGCTTCGACAGTATCAGCACCTTCTTCCTGAAGTTTATAAGCCTGCAGTTTGTTCATCAATCCAATACCTCGTCCTTCCTGAGGTAAATATAGAATCACACCTTTTCCTTCTGCCTCCACCATTTTCATAGCAGCATGAAGTTGTGGTCCGCAGTCACAGCGGTAGGAACCGAAAACGTCACCTGTCAGACATTCTGAATGCACACGTACCAGCACAGGCTCATCTTCTTCCCATTCGCCTTTTACCAGTGCTACGTAGTCGCTGTCATCCAAAACACTTTGAAAACCGATCACTTTAAAATCACCAAACTGAGAAGGCAACATTGCTTCTGCTTTTTTGATAACCAATGTTTCGTTACGTTTCCTGTATTCGATGAGGTCTTTAATTGTGATGATCAATAATTTGTGATGTGCGGCAAATTTCAGTAAATCAGGCACACGCGCCATTGTACCGTCCTCATTCATGATTTCGCAAATCACACCACCAGGCAGCATATTTGCCAGTTTTGCGAGATCAACAGCCGCTTCAGTATGACCGGCCCTGCGCAATACTCCGCCCTGGCTTGCCAGTAAGGGGAAGATATGTCCGGGGCTGCTGATGTCTTCTCTGCCTGAATCAGGATTAATTGCTGCAGCAATTGTACGGGCACGGTCTGCAGCGGAAATACCCGTCGTTACACCTACAGAAGCCTCAATGCTGATTGTAAAATTGGTACCCATTGTTGCATTGTTGTTACTCACCATTAAAGGCAGATTCAGCCTGTTAACAGTTTCAGCTTCAAGTGGCAGACAGATCAATCCTCTGCCGAATTTTGCCATGAAATTAACTTTTTCTGCAGTTGCAGCTTCAGCTGCGCAAATGAGGTCTCCTTCATTTTCACGGTCCTCATCGTCCACCACTACAATTAACTCACCGTTGCCGATGGCTTTAATCGCCTCCTCAATGGAATTAAATCTATTGTCTGTTTCTGCCATGATTTAATTATTAAAATAAGTTCTTTGAAATTTTAAAGTGTATTTATGAATTTGTTATCAAGTCTGAAATCTTCTCTGCAGCTAAATCAGTAACCCGGAAATAAATAAAAATAAATGCTCTGAAAGTAGCACTTATTTTATGGATGCTGAAATAAACCAGTCTTCTCCTAAAGGAGTGATCGAGCTGATGTCCAGTTGGCAGGCATCATTCACATGCTCTACATTTATATTTCCACACCATGACAAAGAGTCCTGTCCTCCGATTATTTTTGGTGCCATAAATAATGCAAGGTGATCTACACAATTGCTCTTAAGAAAGCTCGCGTGAATCAGACTTCCTCCTTCCACCAACAAACTTTTCAGTCCGAAATTTTTCAATTCAGACAGTACCCAGAAAATATCCGGAGTTTCCTCGGGTGCTTGTATAATCTTTAATTCTGCGCGTTCCGGCCAGCTTCGTGAAGGTGCCTGATTTCCGGTAATAATTATAACAGGGACACCATCATTTTGAAACACTCTGCTTTGTTCCGGAATACGTGCTTTTGAGTCCAAAACTATCCTGACAGGTGATCGGCCTTTTTCAATACTGCGTACAGTCAATTCAGGATCGTCTGTCAGAACTGTGTTGATGCCTACCAAAATAGCATCGTTTTCATGTCTTAATTGATGCGCTTTCCGCCTTGCCACGTCACCGGTTATCCATTTAGATTGGCCAGATCCTGTCGCGATTTTACCGTCGACTGAGACAGCTGCTTTGAGAGTGACCGTGATTCCTGTGCTTTGCTTCATCTACTTCTCAAAATTAAGTCACTCTTTATTTACAAACAAGAGTCAGTCTCAATACATCTTCTAGACTTTACTTTCCTGTAAATTCTATAGATATTAAGCTAAAACAACAAGGGATATGAACAGGATGGCTTCATAGAGCAGGTTTTAGCAGTAATTATTTAAGCAGCAACAAAAGCAGTATTAGCTATTATTAAAAAGATTTGCTTTAAAATTTTAGGCACAGGAGCAAAACTGTGAAATGAATATGGCTTTATTTTTCTACATTATTGCAGGAACGCAGCCCCTGAGCATCTGCCCATGCATACATCAACTTACCTGTACGCAGCATGTCTTCCGGATTACCAGGATTAAAGTGGCCTCCTTCTACCCATGTTTCACTTTTTGGCTCAGGCGAATTTTCCCAGAGAGGAAGATAAGCTTCAGGCGGAACTAAAGGATCTTTTGTTCCATTGATAAAATGGATTGGTGTCTCTGAAATATTTGGTAAATATGCTTCCATTTCTCCATATTTCACCATATTACCCAGTAAAAAGGAGAAGAATTTCGACAGCAGACGGATGCTGGTGATTTTAACATTATCACTGAAATCAGATGAGTTTTCAGTAAGTTTGTAATGTAGCAAACCCTGACTGAACAAGAGAGGTTGAATGACCCGTTGAAAATTTGTAAAACCGTAGATGACCATCAATCCGTCAACTTTTTCAGGAGCAAAACTGCTGATAATAACCGGAAATGCTGCACCAACACTTCCTCCGGCCAGCACAACTTTGTCTGTGAAACGTTTATCCTCAGGTTTTGCTCCTTTCACATAATTCAACAGTGCATCGAGAGCACCGAGTGTGTGTCGTGTTTCTTCACGGATTTTCTCCGGAATTTGCCACCAGTCAAGTAAGCTCCAGTTTTTCCAATGATGTCTCAGCAGAAAAGAATGAACGGGTTGTTTCATCAGAATGGTGTTTCCGGTGTATTTCCATTTCCCTCCGCCTGCTAATAAATTTTCACCTTCTTCCACTCCTCCTATAATGATCAACGTATCACACTGCATATTTTCAGGACGTGTAATCCAGGCAGTGGTTGATCGTTCAGGATCATCGACTGAGCGTAATTTCCACTTGTAAGGTGTCAATTCCTGTACCTTCCATTCAGGTACATCTTCAGCAAGGAAAGGCTGTTGCACAAGAAATATTTTAAGCGCTGTTACGCAGATTAGCAGGATAATGAATGCTGCAAGCAACAACAATAGAAAACGACCGTATTTCATCTGTTTTTCAGATTGAGGATTGAGTGACAATCAATGATCATGGAAGGTACTAAAATTTTTAACACAGAAATTATGAAAGCACATGTCCGCAATCGGTCTAGGACTTGACACTACCTTCGATGACACCTCAGTCGCCATCCTACGTGGAAAACGTGAAGTATTAGCAAATCTGACTCTTTCGCAATATCAAGATCATGAAGAATTCGGAGGTGTCGTTCCTGAAAGAGCTTCGCGTAAACATCTTGAAGTCATACATCACTTAATTGCTGATGCATTGAAAGAGGCACAACTTGATTTTTCCGACATTGATTACATTGCGGTTTCAAATCATCCCGGATTGTTAGGTTCACTGCTGGTTGGCTTAACTGTAGCGAAAAGCCTTGCTTACACCTTACAATGCCCGTTAATCGGAGTCAATCACGTAGAAGCTCATCCTTATGCGAATGTGCTTACTCATGGAGATATGCCTTTCCCGGTTCTTCATCTGGTAGTAGCGGGTGGGCATACTTTGCTGATTAAAGCCAAGGCTCATTTTGATTATAAAATTATCGGCCGTAGTTTAGATGATGCTGCCGGAGAATGTGTTGACAAAGTCGCAAAAATGTTTGGGCATCCGATGCCGGGAGGCCCGGTTGTGGATCGGGCAGCGTTGGAATTTCCCGGAGATGCTTTTGATTTTCCGCGTCCTCTGCTGCACAAAAACGAGCATAATTTTTCTTTCAGCGGTTTAAAAACAGCAATGTTACGTTTCAGAGAAAAACATCCTGATATTTCTTCTTCAAGCAAAAATAGCTCAAATCCTCTTTTAGCAGAAGGACCGATCCTCGCTTCTTTTTTTCAAAGTGTGATTGATGTCTTAATCCACAAAACTTTTAAAGCAGCAAAAATTTATGGTTTGAATAACATTTCAGTTTCTGGCGGACTGGCGGCGAGTCGTAAATTGCGCTCTGCGTTTGAAACAGAAGCTGCCCGGAAAGGAATAAAGCTGTTTTATCCGCCGCCAAATCTCTGTACAGACAATGCTGCAATGGTGACTTGCTTAGCCGCTCACCGCTTTGAAGAGCAGCAGTTTGATGATCTGAAGCTGGATGCTTTTCCGAATTTGCTTAGTTGAGTGGGGACTTACTTTTTTCTAAAAATCAAGGTGCTGGCCCAGGAAAGTCCAACACCAAACCCTGCTAGAACCGCAACTTGCATTTCTTGATTGTCAAACTCGTGTGAAAGAATCATGGGTACAGAAGAAGAAACGGTGTTTCCGTATGAAGCAGAGTGGAAGGGACAGCGTTCCCGAGGTACACCAAGTGTGTCCGCAATAGAATTGACAATGTGGAGACTGCCTTGATGTAAAAGGAAACGGTCTATTTTATCAAGTGCATAAGCGTTTTTTTCCAACATTTTCCGGATACTGTCCGGAATAACACGCACCGTGAAGGTGAACACCGCTCGTCCGTTCATGTGAACATGTCCGTCTTCCCTCACTATGATCCCCTCTTTTTTACTGCCGTCTGAACCAAAAACAAATTTTCCGAAATCGAAGACAGGATCTTCGGTCAACAAAGTTACGGTTGCACCATCACCAAATAAGGTTGCAGTTTTTTTGTCATCGTTATTCATCACCTTTGAATACGGATCAGCGGTAAAGAGCAAACCTTTACGGAAACCATTTGATTCCATGAAAGACCTGATTACGGAAAGTCCATAAACATATCCGGAACATCCCAGAGAAAGGTCAAAAGTAGCACAGTTTTGGCTAATGGAAAGTTTTTCGTGAAGAATTGCGGAAGTGTGAGGCAGACCGTGACCGTCCGGATTTTGAGTACAGACGATCATACAATCTATTTCATCAGGAGAAACTGACTGTTGTTGCAGTAAATTCTCCCACGCTTTCACACAAAGGTCTGAAGTCTCCTGCTCAGGAGCTTTTTTGGCAACTTGAGTAAAGCCGATTTTTTCACGAACAAATGAGGCGGTCATACCAAATTTGTCCATGCGTTCCAAGTTGGAAGTACGAGCAGCTGGTAAATATGTTCCAATCGCCTTGATGCCAATCATATCAATTACTTTTCTTTGGAAAAAGGTTGTCCAATGGCTTTAGGTGCTACTGCTCTGCCGACAAATCCTGCCAGAAAAATGACTGTGAGAATGTACGGTGACATGTCTAAAAAGCTGTTGAGCAGTTTCACTGGAACTATTCCCTTTAGCAAGTCAAAAACCTCTGGTTTATCTTTGATTGCAAACAAAAATGAGAAGAGCAGACAAGCGAACATTGCCGGATAAGGGCGCCACTTGCCGACTATCATTGCCGCGAGCGCAATGTAGCCTTTACCTGCAGACATATCTTTTACGAAAAATGCTAAGTGTGCAGTTGAAAGATATGCTCCGGACATTCCTCCAAGTATACCGTTAAAAAGTAAAGCCTGGTAACGAGTTTTGTTTACGGAAATTCCGGTTGTGTCTACTGCTAAAGGGTTTTCGCCAGTGGCTCGTAAGCGTAAACCGAAACTACTTTTGAAAATTACCCATGCTGTGATAGGAACCATTAAAAAAGCAATGTAAACCAGAATACTGTGTCCGCTAATAATTTCATAATATATATCTCCAAAGATTGGAATATTACGAAACTCCTCAGCATAAGGCAGTTCTATTGACATAAAACGGGCTTCCTTGGAAAGTTGGGGTGTTTTACCTCCCATCCCAAACCAGGCGTTGGCCAGCACTACTGTCAAGCCCATCGCAAAAATATTGATCGCAACACAAGAAACTACTTGGTTACCGCGTTTGGAGATACTGGCGTAACCATGTATCATGGAAAAAATAATGCCGATGCCGATTGCACCTAATAGTCCCCACCATGCCGATTGTGTCCAATACGCTACAGTTGCTGCTACAAAGGCTCCACCGAGCATTTTTCCTTCCAGCCCAAAGTCAATCACTCCGGAACGTTCCGCAAATATTCCACCCATTGCGGCGAACACGAAAGGCACAGAAATCCGCAGAGTTGCATCCAAAATTAATAAAAAGTCATTCCACATACGAAGGTTAACGGTTATCGTTTGTATTTCATAATTATTTTTACAGCTAAAATCACGGATTCCCCGCGCTTAAAATTTTAGGTCGCTAAACGTTTTACAAATTGCTCAATTTGCGGCCGGAAAAGATTTTCCAGTGCTCCGGCAAAAAGTATCACTAAACCCTGAATGAGAACTACCATGTGACGATCAATGGCCTGTACTTCAAAAGAAAGTTCTGCACCGCCCTGATAAAGAATACCAAACAGCAGTGCCGCCAATAAAATACCTAAAGGATGATTACGACCAATCAGCGAAACTGCTATACCGGTAAAGCCAATGCCTGCCTGAAAATTAAGCATTAGTCGATGACTGGAACCCATGATTTCGTTTATGCCTACAAAACCCGCCAATCCACCACCAATGACCATGGCAATGATAATGTTCTTTGAAACACTGATTCCGGCATAAACAGAGGCTGTTTCATTTGTACCTACAGTCCGCAGTTCGTATCCCCAACGAGTGTACCAAATAAAGCGCCAAACTAAAAACAGACAAATTAGCGCAAAGAAGAAAGTTCCATTGAGCGGAGTTTGGGTAATTTCGATTCCAAACCATTCAAATATTTCGTGCATTTGCGGCACCCAAACTCCCTCGCTGAATTCACGTGATTCAGGTGACATTTCCTGAGGTGGTTTGAGCACATGCGACAAGAGATTTACCATGACCACCGATGCAATGAAATTGAACATGATGGTGGTTACCACTTCATGGCTTCCCCGTTTTGCTTTCAAATATCCTGGAATTGCACCCCAAAGTCCACCTAAAACAATGGATGCCAAAATAGCCAGTGGAAAAACCAGCCAAAGCGGCCAGCTTTCCAGCCACAAACAAACCAAACCAACACCCAGTCCGCCAATGTATGCTTGTCCTTCTGCACCAATATTAAACAATCCGCAATGGAATCCGACTGCAAAGGCCAATCCAGTGAAAATAAAATTGGTGGTGTAATACAGTGTGTAGCCTAAACCTTCGTCATATCCGAAAGCACCATAGAGCATGGTTTTTAAAGCAAACCACGGATCTTCTCCCAGTACCCAAATTACAATTCCTGAAACCAAAAAAGCGAGTAAAAGATTGATGATTGTGACCAGTGTGACAACCAGGGTATTTGCTTGAGTTTCGTTCATGTTGCTTCCTTGCTAATTCCTGCCATCAATAGTCCAATATCACGTTCGTTTGCAGAACTGGCTTGTACTTCTCCCATTATTTGTCCAGCAAACATCACCAAAATTCGATCACTTAGAGAAAGAATTTCATCAAGTTCCACCGAAACCAGTAAAACAGCTTTTCCTGCATCACGCATAGCAATAATTTGTCGATGAATAAATTCGATTGCTCCGATGTCAACACCACGTGTTGGTTGACCTATTACCAACAATTCCGGATCACGTTCTAGTTCACGTGCAACCACTAATTTTTGCTGATTACCGCCGGAAAAGAGAGACGCTCTCAAATTAAGATTGTTCGGTCTGACATCGTAATGCTCCATACCGTGCTGACAAGTTGAGAGGATAGCGTCTCTGTCCATTTCGAATAAACCGTTGTACGCAGGATCGTTGTGGTAACCCAAGATGCTGTTTTCTTGCGCTGAAAAGGAAGTAACCAAGCCCATACGCTGGCGGTCTTCTGGAACATGAGCCATACCAAAACGCCGCATGTCCGCCGCATCTGCTCTCATATCAGGTCTGATAGTCTCAGAGTTAATTTTTAGTTGTCCTTTTTGCAAAGGCTGAATTCCTGTGATGGCAGCCAAAAGTTCAGATTGTCCATTTCCGGAAACTCCAGCGATGCCGACAATTTCTCCTGAACGCACGTTGAAGCTGACGTCTTTGACTCTGTGTACTCCTGAATCATCAGTGAAATCAAGATGCTCTACTGTTAAAACAGGCTTCCCGGGCTTGGCTGGTGCTTTGTCAACTTGCAGCAGAACTTTACGTCCAACCATCAATTCCGCTAATTCTTCCTGATTAGTTTCTGCAGTTTTCAGGTGAGCTACCATCTCGCCTTGACGCATCACTGACACATTGTCGGTGATAGCCATAATTTCACGTAACTTGTGGGTGATCAAAATGACCGTCTTTCCCTGCTCCCGGAGCTCCGAGAGAACACGAAATAAATGGTCTGCTTCTTGAGGTGTAAGTACACCGGTTGGCTCATCTAGAATCAGTATATCTGCGCCACGATAAAGTGCTTTGAGAATTTCTACGCGCTGTTGCAGTCCGACCGGTAATGTGTTAATTACTGAATCAATTCCGACTTCAAGATGATATTCTTTTTCCAGACGTTGCAGTTCAAGTGCAGAAGCTTCCAGCGATTTTTTAAGAGAATATCCTGTTTCAGTTCCCAGCACAACATTTTCCAAAACCGTGAAAGTGTCAACCAGCATGAAGTGCTGATGTACCATGCCGATTCCCGCATCAATCGCATCATGAGCATTTTGAATCTGCATGGATTTATCCTGCACAGAAATAGTACCTGAATCTGCCTGATAGAAACCGTAGAGAATACTCATCAATGTCGATTTACCGGCACCATTTTCACCAATTATTCCGTGAATAGTTCCAGACTCAACTTTGAGAGAAACGTCTTTATTAGCGCAGACATTACCAAAATTCTTATTTATCCCAGTTAGTTCAATTGCTAGTGCGGACATCTTACCAGTACTTAGGTTTTAAATATTTTATGTGAGAAATCATGTAGTTAAATTAAAAAAACAAATACAATTTTAAAAGCGTGAGAAGCGTTCCAAAATTAAAGCAAAAAAAGCATCTGCGTTAATTTGATTGATATATGTCGCGTTCGGTGTACGATCGCTAACGTTCCACCAATCTACGACTGTCATGCCCATTGTGAGCTCGGAATGTATTTCTACCTCTACATTGACTTTCCGACCCTCAAAAAGTTCAGGCTGAAGCAAATAAGCAATCACGGTGGGATCATGCAGAGGGCCTCCGCTGGAACCGTACTTATCCACATCGAAACGCTCATAAAAACTCAGCATTCCATAAGTAGCATCACCTACAGGAGTTCCAAGTCCTTTTAAAGCATCGAGCCATTTGCGTTGCATTAGCGCTTTATGGGTAACATCCAGAGGTAAGACAACCAGTGGACGACCACATTTAAAAACAGTGCTGGCTGCATGTGGATCGACGTATATATTAAACTCCGAGGTAGGAGTAATGTTTCCACCCTCAAAATATCCTCCGCCCATCAATACAATTTGTTTAATTTTAGGCAGAATTTCCGGTGCTTTTACTATGGCCATAGCCACATTAGTCAAAGGAGCGAGGCAACAAATTGTGACAGAGTTATCTTCTGCCGCGCCTAAAGTTTCAATCGTCCAGTCCACCCCATGTTGTTTTTGCAGGGAGATTGTAGGTTCCGCAAGATCGGCGCCGTCAAGTCCAGTTTTACCATGTACATGTTCTGCTGTAACCAGCGGACGTACAAGTGGTCCAGAACATCCCGCAAAAACTTTTGTTTCCGGTTTGTTCGCCAGTTCACAGAGCTTTAATGCATTACGTGAAGTTAATGCTAAAGGAACGTTTCCGGCAACAGTGACAATACCCAAAAGCTCGAGTTCTTCTGGAGAAGCAAGTGCCAGTAGAATAGCAATTGCATCGTCTTGACCGGGATCGGTATCAATGATAATTTTATGAGAGGGCATGAAAAATGTTTATAGAGCAGGAAGGCTTAGGGAAAAGGGTGCATGATTAACAAAAGCTGGGTGATGAAATATCACCACCCAACCACTAAAAATATTATTTAAACACCCATTATGATTAGGACTACTGTACAGGACACTTGTTGTCTGACATGTAGTCATGCACTGGGATTTTACCAGAGAGGATGCCTTTGCGGACTTGCTCCATTTTGGTTTTCATCGCACCGGTGATTAAATTTGCATTGTTCTCATCAAGAGCCCAACCCACACCATCTTCCGCGAGTCCAAGTGTTTTTACACCAGCTTTCCATGTTCCATCTTGGGCCGATTTAAATACTTCGTATGCCGCAACATCAACACGCTTGAGCATTGAAGTCAAAACGGATCCAGGATGCATAGGGTTTTGGTTACTGTCAACACCAATGGAAAATTTACCATTATCAGCAGCAGATTGCAAAACACCAAGTCCAGTACTACCGGCAGCAGCATAAACGACATCTGCTCCACTGTCAAACATAGTCTTCGCCAGTTCAGCACCACGTGCAGGATCACTCCATGCGGCTGGTGTTGTTCCAGTCATCTTTTGAAAAACAGTTGCACCGGAATTGATGTACTTGACACCTTGAACATAACCACAAGCAAATTTGCGGATCAGAGGAATATCCATTCCACCGATAAATCCAACTTTTCCTGTTTCACTTTTCATTGCTGCCAAAACACCAACGAGGAATGATCCTTCTTGTTCCTTGAAAGCAATTCCTTGAATGTTTGGTGCATTCAGCCAATTAACGTCGATGATGCTGAATCTTGTATTTGGGAATTCTTTTGCAACCTTCTCAACTGCGGAAGCTTGTCCAAAACCAACTGCAAGAATTGGATCAGAACCACGTTTGGCGAGTTTACGCAGGAACTGCTCACGTTGAGCTTCTTGTCGAACTTCAAATTCACGGTACTTAATACCGGTTTCTTTACGGAACTTTTCAAGTCCGTTCCAAATGCCTTCGTTGAATGACTTGTCAAATTTACCACCCATGTCAAAAAGGACAGCCGGTTTGAAAGCCATTGCCTGAGAGGCACTCCATAGTACCACGCTTAACAACAGAAGAGTGGAAATCAATCTTTTCATAACATACTCCTTAACAATTTCCGAAACACTGTCCGGAACAGTTTATCAAAAAACCTCCCAGTGCTAGCTGTGAGGAAGCGGGACAATCCCACGAACGCCACTATAAGAAAGTGTACGAAGATTATATATATATTGTATATTTACTGAAGATTCAACAGTAAATTACTTTTAAAAGGAAAAAAGTTAAATAAACTTCTTTCCGCAGAGCAGACTTTATCAATGATTTGAAGCTGATTTTTCCTAAGAATTATTATGCAATCTTAAAGAGTCAGCTAATAAAATGCTCAGCCTACAAATCCATTTCACTCATACCATTTAACCAACGTGCGGCATTGACTGTATTTGCCATCAGCATAGCGATTGTCATGGGTCCTACACCGCCAGGTACTGGAGTGATAAAAGACGCTTTTTCTTCAACTTCTTTGAAAGCCACATCACCAACCATCCGACTGCCGGAAGCTTTGCTGGGATCATCGATACGGTTTATACCAACGTCAATCACAACTGCACCGGGTTTGACCATGTCTGCTTTTACAAATTCAGCAATTCCGATTGCAGCCACCAGGATGTCCGCCTGAGAAGTAACCTCAGCTAAATTTGCGGTTCGGGAGTGACAAACAGTCACAGTCGCATCCCAGCCTTTGCTTGAAAGCAGAGTTGCGATTGGGCGACCGACAAGATTACTCCGTCCGAGTACTACCGCGTTTTTTCCGGAAGTTGAGATTCCACTACGCTTGAGCATCTGCAAGACACCGTATGGAGTACATGAAATGAATTTGGGCTGTCCCATAGCAATCAGTCCTGCGTTCAACGGATGCAGACCGTCTACATCTTTGTCAGGTGAAATTGCCAGGATCACCCGAGTTTCATCGAGTTCTTTAGGCAAAGGAAACTGACAGAGGATTCCGTGTACTGCAGGATCATCGTTGAGGTTCTTTATTAAATTTTCCAACTCCTCTTGAGTCGTGGAGGCTGGCAAATCGTGTCCGATAGAACGTATACCTATTTCTCCGCAGGTCCTTTTTTTGTTACGCACATAGACTTCGGAAGCAGGATCTTCTCCTACTAGAACTACAGCCAGACACGGTTCTATTCCATTTGATTTTAACTGATCAACTTCTTTGCGCAATTCTTCATTTATACTCGCGCCAATTACTTTTCCAGAAATCAACTCACTCATCTCTTTTCCGTTTGATTAAATTAAATTTGGGTTACAAATATTTCACTCTTCCTGTATGATTATTGCCAATGTAATTTGAAAAAATCTTATGGAAATTTACAAAAATATTGACGCTCTTCACTTGAAATTAGCTGCTAATATTCAAGAATTTGAAGGAGGAGCAGGTTTGCCGACAAGTTATTCTGACAGATTAGCTGAAGAAATCAATCTACTCTTGCACGGTTGTGGACTATTTGATCTTAAATCCTCCTGGCTGATTGCTTTAAAAGGTGCTGAAGCAGGTACTTTTTTGCAGGGTATGGTGACAAGTGATGTGCTGAAACTGGAAATTGGACAAATGCAATCCAGTTTGATTTGTGCTAACAAGGGCAAAATCCTGCATCATCTGGAAATTATCCGCAGTCTTGAAAATGAATGGATTGTAAGCTGTGATCCCGGAGAGGGACGGGCAGTAGGGACGATACTTGACAATTTTCATGTCCGTGAAGAGCTGGAAATGCGTTTACTTAATTCCGGAGAAATGCTGCGTTTAGACTTGATTGGTCCGGCTGCAGAAAAAATTCTTCTAAAATTGGGTTATTCTCCGGAAAAAGCTGATTGGAAATTTGAGGCTGGAGCGGTCATTAGCCTAAAGTCAAATTTGGGAAAGTTGCCGCGTTTGATAAATCTTGTTGATATAAACGTCATTCAAAATTTTATCAAACTTGTACTGAATAATGCAAACGTTGATTTAACAGGACTAGAAGCCTTTGACGAAATACGGATATCAGCGGGAATTCCACGTTTTGGCGTTGATTACAGTTCAGGTAATTTTCCTCAGGAAGCAGGACTTGCTGATCATATTTCTTACAACAAAGGTTGTTACATTGGTCAGGAACCTCACGCCAGGATGTATCATCGTGGGCATCCAAATTGGGTCTTGGTCTGGTTGAAACTTCCGGAAGATTCTGCAGCAAATTCCGGAGATGCTCTTTTTCACAATGCAAAAGAAATAGGAAAAATTACCAGTTTAGCTGGTATTCCGGAAAGAGGAAATTTGCGAGGAATTGCCATGATCCGCCATGAGTTGGCAGAGGGTAAAAATCTGTTCGCCTTAGCAGAGGACTCGCAGCCAATTATTCAACATGAAGCTCTACCTAACACAATTGTCTAAAAACCACAGCATGCTCAAATTCGCCTCCCTGCCTGTCCTTCCGGTCCCTATGGGCTGTTTCACCGGAATTATGCTGGTACTGTCCCTTTGTGTTTTAAGCTATTTTCAGTTTTAATGGATTACTGGATGAAGCGGAAAACTCTATCGTAATAAAAGTAGCGGTTGAGCGAGAGGTTGCTGGAAAGTCCGTAATAATAATCATCTTCAGCAGTACGGTAGGTTTTACGGCGGATGCTCCATTTTCGTCCTGAAGCATCCATTTTCAGTTGAGAAACTCCGAAGTCAAGGTTCGCCCGCAGATCCGATTTGTTGAGGTAAAGAACTGCTGGTGCAAACTCACCACGTTTCGAGGCAGAAATAACCTTGATCGTATCCCCTTCAAAACGTAGTTCATAACTTACCAGACGCGGCGGTTGCCAAGTTGCTAAAGCTTCTCTGTCGCTGATTAAAACAGGACGGTGATCCAAAACATTTTGCGGAGTATTGAGGGAATTGTCAGTTATTTTTCCACTCACTTCAAGGGGTGAAAGTTCCCTGAAATTTACAAACTTTTTGAACTCATTGCGTACATATCCAAGTGACGATTTCCGTTTAATTTTCAACCCAATTGTGTTGATTGAATATTCCGCCAGTTGTTTCGCTTGTGTGCGGTAGACAACGTCTTCAAGAAAGTATATTCCGGTTTCACTTGAAATGTTTCCGCTTAATATTTTACCGTTTGGAGTGTTGAACCTGACTTGCAGAATCATTTCTTCCGCTAGACGCAAATTTGAGGATAAGCGGTCAAATTCCAATTCAACCTTACCTGTTATCAATAAATGCCACCACTTCCGCATTTCTTCACGGGCTGGACTGAGATCCGGATTTTGAATTAAGGCGGTTTCTAATCTGCGGTAGGCTTTGTGGAATTCCTTTTGCTGCAGATACTGCTGATAAGACTCAAAATTTTCCTGTGCAACATGTACGTTCATGCGTTTCAGTGCTGCAGAAATATCCTCATCATCCGGATTTTCAACTGTAGCAATACGGTACTCTATCGCAGCTTCTGCCCAGCGCTCCTGCTTTTCCAGTTCCAGACCTTGATCATAATTAAATGAACATCCGACTATGAACCATGTAATCAAAAACAATAAAAATGTTTTGCAACGTGATAAACGGCAACAGCTCATGATTTTGCGTTCATTGGATAATTCGGTGCTTCCTCGGTAATGAAAATATCGTGGGCGTGACTTTCCTGTAAACCTGCGGCAGTAATTTTTACAAAACGTGGTTCCGTACGTAATGCTTCAATGCTGGGGGAACCTGTGTAACCCATGCCTGCACGCAGCCCTCCAACAAACTGATAGATTGATTCTGATAGATGTCCTTTGTATGGCACACGCCCCTCAATACCTTCCGGTACAAATTTGACGTCCTCCTCGATATGACCTTGGAAATATCTGTCTTTGCTACCGTCTTTCATTGCGCCTAATGAACCCATGCCGCGGTAAATTTTATAACGCCTGCCTTGATAAAGCACTACCTGCCCCGGAGATTCAGCAGTTCCTGCGAACAGGCTGCCTATCATTACCGTGTGTGCTCCTGCCGCGAGAGCTTTAACGATGTCTCCGGAATATTTTATACCTCCATCTGCAATTAGCGGAATGTCGGTTTTCCGCAAGGCGTGCGCAACTTTGTCAATAGCAGTCATTTGCGGAACTCCGATACCGGCCACAATACGTGTTGTGCAGATTGAACCGGGTCCGATTCCAACTTTAACAGCATTTACTCCGGACTTGACCAACGCCTCCGCTGCTTCTCCGGTAGCAATATTTCCACCGATTATCTGCAGCTCAGGAAAAGTGGAGCGTAGTTTGGTGATACTGTCCAGTACTCCTTGTGAGTGACCATGAGCAGTATCTAGCACCACTACATCAACTCCGGCATCGATTAATGTTTCCGCACGTGCTAATAAATCAGTTGAAGTACTCAATGCTGCTCCTACTCTGAGACGGCCTCGTTCATCTTTATTGGAGTCAGGATACTTTCTGGCTTTTTCAATATCTTTGATAGTTATCAGCCCTACCAGTTCATAATCTGCTGAAACGACAAGCAGTTTTTCAATCCGATGTTTATGGAGTAAACGCTTGGCTTCATCCATTTCAATGCCGGGTGCAACTGTTATCAAGCGCTCACGACCTCCTGTCATTAAAGCAGAGACAGGTTGGTCATAATTAGTTTCAAAACGTAAATCACGATTGGTCAAAATACCGACTAATTCGTTTCCCTGTTTGACAGGAACACCGGAAATACGATATTGTTCCATCAAGTTCAGCGCATTCCGCAGTGGTTCATCAGGTTCAACCGTAATTGGATCTGAGATCATTCCGCTTTCTGAACGCTTGACCATATTAACCTGTGTTGCCTGCTCTTCTGCACTCATGTTTTTATGAATGATGCCGATTCCACCTTCCTGAGCCATACAGATTGCAGTTTTATGTTCTGTTACTGTGTCCATGGCTGCACTTAAAAAAGGGATATTGCAGTCTAGAGTCTGGGTAATTCTGCTTTTAACAGATACTTCGGAGGGCAGTACTTTGGAGTGTCCGGGAAGGAGAAGTACATCGTCAAATGTGTAACTCTCTTCGATACGGTCTTTTAACATTTTTACTATTTCAGTGAGTCAATTCATCAAAAATTATTGACACCTAGAATCGTGCATTTCACGCTTAAAGTCAAGTTGTTTGCCGGAAACAAAAGTAGTGAATTTAGAAAAAACATACTAAAAAAAATGAGAATTATGTCTTTTGACTTGTTCACAAAATTGGATTCAGCTAGTATCTGCGAATCCACGCATGTTGTGGTTTTTTAACCTGTTGACTGGAAAAATTTTATGAACAAAATTAATTTATGGATTTTAGCAACCTTAATCATCATTTTTGGCTTTCAGAACAACGCAAGTGCTGTAAGTTGTAAAGACTTGAATACTAAGGCAAAAATCAATAAATTTATGAACAAATCGAATCAATCAAGTCCACTTTTGCAAAAAAACATTAGTGTTACGTTGATTCTGGATGCTTGCGAGGGCAAGCAGTGCAAGTCTAAAAGTAAACGTGCTGCGCAGAAAGAAACGCTGCGTATTTTAAAACTTGATAACAAGAGGCGTATTTATGCGGAAAAAGGTCCTAATTCACCGAGTTGTGTGATCCAAAGGGGAGGACGGCGATTTGTCTGTTCCAGCTGCGGAGTTGTTTCCAATGAAAACTGTCGAAGTTTCTCCTCAGACGGCAGTTCGGTTTTTCCCGGTACTAATATTGATACTGAGGATTTTACTTTAGCTGCTAGTGCAGAAAATGAGATGAAATGTTCGAAACTTAAAAATCCAAAATTTTTTAAAATTGAAACTCTAATCAAAAACGAGTCTGCAGAAAACGAACAAACATACGACAAAGTTCTGAGTTTTTACGATAAGAAAAAAGGTGTACCGATCATGATGAACTTTTATGCTGATAAAGTTCTACGTAAAGTATATCGTTTCTTTCCAAAATATTATGTAAAAGTTGACGGACAATGGTTCTCAACAGTAATGCGAGTACGTACAACATTAGGAAAAGAGAAAAAATTCATTTTTGAAACACTGACTAATGTCGACAAAAAAAATGAAAAACTAAAACTGTATCTAAATATATCAGACGATCCTGAACTCAAAAATGTACCTCCTGAATCGCTGTTCAGCACAGACTGAATATTCACAAACCGGTTCACCGGAAGTTGCATCACCTACCCACTTGACTGGAAAACAGCTCTTGCCTGTCTTGTTGTTGTCAATTCTGTTCAGCCTTGCCTTTATCTTCATTGCCTCACCTGCATATTCCCAGGAAACCAGTGAAGCTGAATTACAGCAAAGCCTTGAAGAAGATCCTCTCGCAGAAGAAGACGCAGATCTAGGCCTGGAAGAAGATCCGCTTGCAGAAGAAGACGCAGATCTTGGCCTTGAAGAAGATCCGCTTGCACAAGAAGACGCAGATCTTGGTCTGGAAGAAGATCCTCTCGCAGAAGAAGATGCAGATCTAGGCCTGGAAGAAGATCCTCTCGCAGATTCGGACACAGATCTAGGCCTTGAAGAAGATCCTCTCGCAGAAGAAGATGCAGATCTAGGCCTGGAAGAAGATCCTCTCGCAGATTCGGACACAGATCTAGGCCTTGAAGAAGATCCTCTCGCAGATTCGGACTCAGATCTTGGCTTGGAAGAAGATCCTCTCGCAGATTCGGACTCTGAGCTGGGACTTGAAGAAGATCCGTTAGCAGGAGATTTAATAAATCAGGAGACGGTTGAAGAACTGTCAGACGAAGAGGAAGAGGAAATTTTCCCGCCTAGAGTTAATTTCAGCCATGAAGTAAAAACAATGGTAGGCGGTAGTGAAACGAAGGGCTTGGCAGTTTTAGATCCTTTGCTAAGTGAAATCAAAGAACTACGTCTTGTTACTACGTACGATCAATCTGTAAAGGTACAAACATCTCCGCGGATGTATAATTATTTCCGGCTTTCTATCAGCTTTTCGCAAAACTATGAAATGGAGAAAGAACGCATCTTTGACGGATTTGCCAGCATACGTGAAATTTACTCTAATTACCGGGTTGGTTCACATCAACTACGTTACGGAACGCAGATTTTTGGTCTTGGTAAAGTGGATTTAGATAAAGTTATTGATGTGTTGCATATGAACAATATCATGGGGCTTTATACTTTTGATCCGGATGACTCCAAGGATGCGATTCCTTCAATCAGATATAATTGGTTCCGTGGAGAACACACGGCTACTTTATATCTGTCTCCGATTAGGCAGCAAACATTTGGAATGAGGTTCACCGAATTCAGGGAAGAGGTGGAAAGTACTGATGAAGAAGAGGAAGAGGATGTCTCATTTCTAAGGGATTATTATGGTTTGCAATATCAATGGACTGGAGATATTGTTGATGCTAGATTCGGAGTGTTTCACTGGTTTGACTCAAATCCGTATATAAAACTTGAATATCAGCGAATTACGGACAATGGCACGACAACTCTGCAGGGCTCATTTGAGAATATGCTTTCCAGTTACGACGAGCATGAAACTCGCTCAGATTTCTTAACTCTCGAATTAGATGCAATTTGGAGTGATATGGTATGGAAATTGGAATCAGGTTTATTTAAGAAAAGAAACTTGTATTCCTATGAAATTCCGGAAGGAAAACACATTCGGCTTTCAACTGTAAGATCACCTCATTTTGCGTTTGCAACTTCGTTTGAGAGGACATTCAAGTATTTTTATTGGCTGATGATTTATTCACATCGGAAGTCGTATGATGTGCCTGCTGACTCACACATTTTTCTTTATGAAAATGAATCTGCTCTGATTCCCCGCATAAGGGACGTGGTACGCAATCAGGTTTCCGGTGTAGCGGTTTTGAAAACACCAGACAATTCTTTGCGGATAACACTGCTGAACTATCAGACCTGGCCTTTCGTACAGCGTGGTTTTGCTTCCATCTTTACCTGGGAGCGTTTCAAGGAGGATATGGAACTTGAACTAAAATTGTTTCGTTTAGAAACAGAAAGACAAAAAATGTTAGAAAATACAATTAAGACAAATCAGATATTTTTGACATACACCCAAAAATTTACTGCAAACTGAGAACAGCATGTTTGTCCGCTTTTTCACTCAGTTAAATCAATATCCCAAATTGATTCTTTTAGTCATTCTTGCCCTCAGCGCATTCTTTTTTGTGCAGGCCAGGGACGGTCTATTTGATCCAGTCAGTGGGAGCTTACGTATCAACAGCACAGTTGAACCTTTCATTGAACGTGATTCAGGAGCCTACCAGCAATTCCTGGACGCCAGAGAGGCTTTCGGCAGTGAAGAAGTGGTCGTGATTGCTCTACACAATACAGAAAAAGAACCTGTAGGTCTCGATTATCTGTTGACACTTTCTCACTTGAAAGCAGATATTGAGACCAATGTTCCAGGGATTTCCAAAGTACTTAGTATGCTGGATATTCCACAAGCTTCAGGAAAATGCGCAGGTAAATCATATTTTCATCAAATGGGAATAGGTTCTGTTTGCCTTTCTGTTTTAGAAAAATATGAACATCAAATTTCCTGCCTGAATAGTTCCTCTGCTGATAAATCAAGCTCCGCTGAGAGTGATGACAATCTGGAAGAAAGTCTCGAAGAAAGTCTCGAAGAAGGTCTTGAGGATGAACTTGAAGATAGTCCAGAACAGAATCTGGAGGAAAGTCTTGAAGATAGTCTCGACGAAAACCTAGAAGAAAGCCTGGACGAAGATATAGCAGATTCCGGAAATTCAGAGACTGAAGTTGATGCTGAGGAAGATACATCACTGGACTGTGCTTTAGAAAAAACCGACTCAAGTCCACAAAACATACATGCTGATGCTGAAGCAACAATACGTAAAACTGTCAGCAGTTTAAAAAATCACCCTCTTTTTCAGGGAGATGTTCTCTCCAAGGATGCAAGCACTGCCGCACTGATTATCACATTCAATCCGGAATCAAAGC
>Ga0233435_1000540_pt1 | contig 43659 bp, 37 predicted proteins | sample SI_122_August201_3_FD_182735 | JGI IMG/M metagenome (GOLD analysis project Ga0233435, IMG submission 182735) | Seawater microbial communities from Saanich Inlet, British Columbia, Canada - SI_122_August2016_135_MG | ecosystem: Environmental > Aquatic > Marine > Inlet | place: Canada: British...
TGGATCAATAAAAGCAACACGACCTTCAAAAATTTCGCCCGGAATAGCTTCAGCAGAGAATGTGACTTTTTGTCCAAATGCAAGCCAAGGCAAATCCGATTCATACGCGTCAAAAATAACCCAAACACGACTCAAATCCGCGATGGTATAAATGTTGGTCCCTGTCTTTACATACGCACCTTCTACACCATTTTTCTGAATAACTACGCCTGACATTGGACTAAAAACAGTTGTCAAGTTTGAAGGTGAATCAGATTCTTCAATCTTTTGAATCTGTTCGTCCAATAAACCCATTAGTCTGAGTTTTTCTCTGGATGCATGAAGCGTCGCTTTTATGGTTTTCTTCCCAATGACCGATTGACCTTTATTGGAATCAAATAATTTACGTGCTTGAATCAGTTCTTCTTGAGCAGTGTATAACTCAGGACTGTATAATTCCATCATATGGTCACCTTTCTTAACAGAAATTCCCGTATAATCCACAAACATGCGTTCTAATCGTCCCGGAACCCAAGCTGTGATATTCCCAATTCGTGATTCGTCATATTCTACTTTTCCTGATAAATGAATTTCTAATTCTGCTATCCCCATTGATGCTGGAATTGTTTCAATATTTGCCAACTTCATAGCACTTTCAGACATAGACAATTGATTAGGTTGCAAACTACTGCTCCCCGATTCCAAGGGAATAAGATCCATAAAACATATAGGACATTGACCGGATTCCGGTAATTGAACATTTGGATGCATTGAACAAGTCCATACTTGGTTTTCACTAGACTGAGCCTCATGTTTATCCGAATGGGTCGTTGAGTCTCCACTTGAAAACCTCATACCAATAAAAAAGGCAACTAAAATTAATCCAATTGTCATTTTATTATTTTTTAAAAAGTTCATTATACTTTCTCCCCAGTCAATATAGACAGTTTAGATTTTGCTTTTAAATAATTGATTAATGCTTTTTCATACTTCATTTGAAAAGTAAGTAATCGCTGTTGAGCATCAACCAATGAAAGGAAATCAATTTTATCCGAACGATATGCTTTTTCTGTCGCACCCAAGGATTCTAATCCCTTTGGAATTAATACATTCTGGTACAGTTTCACCTTTCGCTCTGATTCTTTTAATTCATATAAAATCTTTTCTAATTTTGATAATAATTTATTTTCAACTGAATTGATTTTTTGTTCAATTGATTCTTGTGCAAACTTGGCTGATTTAATGGCTGATTTATTTTTTCGAAACCAAACGGGAAGATCCAGAGATATTTTCGCAACCACAGGGTCTTTTCCGCTAAAAACGCTTCCATCTTTTTCGCCCGTTCCAATTTTCTCCAATCCAATTCCAAAATCAGGTAAACGATTTAATTTTGCTCGTTTCAATTTCGCTTGGCTCATTTCAAGTTCAGCCTGTGCCATCCATAAATCAGGATTAAAATGTTTTATTGTTTCAATGAGTTTAGATTTATCCATATTCAACCATGTGAATGAAAATGAATCAGGCACAATTATTTCTAAAAATTCTTCTCTATTCAATAAACTTTGGAATGATTCCAACAAAGGCTGCTTTTGATTTTCAAGAGACAATAAATCATCTTCTAACTGAATGAGTTCAATTTGTGTTTTTATTAAATCGGGGTGTCCTGTCCTGGATGTAACATATTTAGATCTTATGACAGAATCCCAATTTTGAATGAGTTCAAAATTTTGTTGAGTCAAATCTGTTATTCGCGTTAGATAATAATAATCATACCACACCTTTCGGACTTCATGCGTAATGGATAATCGTATTTTCTCTAATTGAGCAAAAGCCATTTTTGCTTTTGCTGTTTGAGCATTTTCATCCGCTTTTCTTTTTCCAAACCAAGGGATTTTTTGGGTTATCCCAATTTTAAATTCTTGTGGTCCTGCAGCTGTTTCCACATTTTCCAAAAAATATCCAAAAGAAATTGATGGATTGGGCAAGCCTTTAGCAAATGCAACTTTAGCTTCGGCTGATTCCCACTGTTTATAATTCTTTTTTATAGATGCATTATTCTCCAAACCAATTCGAATATATTGAGTTAGAATTTCGTCCGAATTATCAATTTGGGAAAAAGCCAATCCTACTCCCCAAAACAGTCCGAAGATGTATTTTAATTGATGAAATGATTTCATATTTCTCCTTAATTCATTAATGACTAAAATAGTCGTAGAGATTTATACAAGACGCACAAATCCCGTCAACGGAATTATCCGTTTAAAGAAAAGGAGTTTTCTAAATCAATAAGGGAATATTAAATGCAGGGGGTGGTTTGGGAATCAATGCACGATTCAAAACCATATAAAAAATATTTTCATGTAAGTATAAAAAAGACGAAATCACCAAAGGTTCAATAATTGGAATAATTTCATGGTTCACCCGATTCATGGGAGCGCTAGGAAGCATTACCAGAATATGAGTTTCACAATTAACCATTTCCATTTTGCAATTCATCTGTTTTTCTACTTTACAGCATGATTCTACTTCGACAGTACAACAAGGCATGTCACAGTTATCAAATGCAAATAGAGGCGCGATTGTGCTACCTAAAAATAGAACTACGAATAGTATTGATAAAGTATTTTTCATCTTACGTGTTTATTTTACGCTCGAATCAGTAAATGTTCCAAGTTATAATTTACTTAATAAATTTACTAAAATAAACAATTTCAATTTGATTATTTTACTATTTGAACATATATTCAAATAGTTACTCCAAGCAGTAATTAGTGTTTATAATTTCCAAGGAATAAAAAATGAATAAAACAATATATTCAACGATTATAACCGCTATTTTAGCATCCCTTTGCTGTATTGGTCCTCTAGCCGTGCTATTCCTGGGATCCACTTCCATAGGATTATTTTCTATTTTCGAACCCCTTCGCCCAATCTTTGGAATTCTTTCAGTCATTACACTGGTGATTGCATATTCCAAAATATTCAAAGAAGGCAAAGCAGATTGTTGCAATACGGAAGAATTAAAGAAATCTTTCAGCAAACAAAAACGAATTCTCAAGAGTATTACACCCATCGTTTTTGTTTTGCTTGCGTTTCCCTATTTCACTGCCGGCTTACATGGCGACAATACCGGTGATCAATCAGGAATGAAGTCTGAATGGGTAATTGAGGGAATGACCTGTGAAGGCTGTGCCGCAGGAATGGAAGGGGCGCTCACCGCCACTGATGGAATGAATTCCTGCAATGTGAGTTACGAAAAGGGAATAATGATTTGCTATACTGACAAAAGCAAATTATCACGAAATGAAATATCCGTATTGGTAAACCGAAATGGTTTTAAGGCAGTGGTAAAAACAGAGAAACCGTCGAATGAAAAAGGGTAAAACCGTGACAAATTGTTATTCAAATCCATCTTCAATTAATAAAACAGTTCCCAAAAATGATATGGTATGTTATTGTTTTCAACATACCACGCAAAATATTGTTGATGATTTTCAAAAACACGGTGAATCCACTATTGAAAAGGACGTCCGTCAAAAAGTTAAAGATAAATTATGTTCTTGTGAAACTAAAAATCCCAATGGATCTTGCTGTCTCGGAGATATTCGAAAAGTGATTAAAGGAATAAAAAACTATGGTTGAAAAACTAAAACGATCCTGTGAAAGGTCTTATATAAATCATGATAAGATCCTAAAACTTCAACAAAATTTAGTATCGAAAGACTATAATCAAATGGGGGAATTATTATCTGTATTTGGAAACCCCACTCGAATCAAAATTTTAGACTGCCTAGCACAAACTGATGAGCTTTGTGTTTGTGATATTGCGGATATTCTTGCTATGGATGTTTCAACCATCTCCCACCAACTAAAAAATTTAAAAATGAAAGGTTATCTCAAAAAACGTCGAGATGGATTAACTATTTATTATCGTTTATCCATTCAACAGAATACCAAAGAAGCACTTAATTTTATTCATACTATAACCAATAGTAACATTCTGATTAAATAGAACAATAATAAGGCGACAATTATTAAAAAAGCAGGTTCCCTAATTGACAAGTATCATAAACTATTTTACTAATTTAATCAATTTTCGAAAAGTATCTCCTTCCGCCTTTTCCTGTAAATTGAATAATACCATTTCTACAGTGGTTAAGAATCCTCCATTATTTCGAATTCTATCTAAGGCTATTTGGTGATTATTTAATTTTCTAGATGTTACAGCATTTGTAACAACTTCAACATGCTCGCCTCGTCGAATTAAATCTCGTTCTGTTTGATAAACACAAATATGGGATTCAATTCCTGCTAAAACAATACCATCGCGACTAGAAAGTCGGCTAGAATGACTCGTAAACCCCGGGTCTCCTGCGCAAGAAAAGTTTGTTTTTATAATGGGATCAATATCTTTCAACAAAGATTTTATTGGTCCAATTGTAGGTCCCAGTTTTTCTGGAACTTGTTCTGTTAAAAGAATTGGAAGTTTAAATAATTGAAATCCTTTAATTAGGATCTGAAGATTCTTTAAAAAGGCTTCTTTTTCATGCATGATTGGGAACAATTTTTCCTGAACGTCAATCACGACTAAAAATGGATTTTTCATTAATGAATTAGTTTACGAATTTGATCTATTTTTTTATATGCATCTTCTAATTCTTTCTCCCTGTCACTCATTTTTATTTTTTTGGGTGGATGAAGAATATTCTTTATTGCTGATCGTACATCACGGCTAATTATTGGGTCTTTTTCTAGCGCTTCTTCCAAGGCACTGATATGTGATTTATCTCCATAGCTTCGAATAGCTCGAATCGCATTTCTACGAATATCCCGTGAATTATCTTCGAGCATATCCACAAAAAGATTTATTGTTTTTGGTTTTGTTTTCACATATTTGCTTAACTGTTTTACAGCTTCTGGACGGGCATCCCATGTTGTGCCACCATAAGCAACCAACTCATTTAAACGATTATAGTTTTTATCGCTAATAACACTTCCAAAATAGGTGATAGCTGCTTTTCGAATCACGTCATTATGAGAATTTATTTCTAATAATGAATCTACTATTTGTCCTGCTGCAGCCGTATCTACCACAACTAATGCTTTAAAAGCATCAGCAACACTATAATATTTTTTATCGTTTAATGTCACCGTTTGCAAAAATGCGCTGACTGATTCATTTTCCTTATAGTTTCTTAGACCATTCCAAATAGCTCGTCGAACTCGATTATCTTGATTTTTCTCTAACGCCATTAAGTCATCGGCATATTGTTTAGATTTTAATTTAGAAAATCCATTTACAGCTTCTTTTCTTACACCCCAAAATGGATCATTCCTTGCTGCATTTAACAATGCTTTTTCTACCTTTCGCCTTCCTTTCTTAGTGCTCAATTCTTTGGCAGCAGCAATTCTATCTAAAATATGCGGACCATTTTCTAACTGTACAATCCATTCAGAAATTGATTTATTAAAATTTAGTTTACATGGAACACGCATCCCTGCATTAAAAATGACCATTTCAGGTCGATTATCAGCATGTATTTCGTAAATCATTTCTCTATCTTCTATCCAAATTGAGTGTTTTTGATTGTCAATTTGAATTTGAATTGGCATTTTGAAAATATTCGGATTCTTCTGTATCTGTTTTACAGTGAGTTTTATAGTTTTATTTCTTTGATTGTATTTCCAAGAAACATCATACTCTGGAAATCCAGGTTCATAAACCCATTGTTGAAAAAACCAATCCATATTTTGACCCGTCGTTTCTTCAATTGTTTTTTTCAGGTCTGGAGTTTCTACATTTTTGAATTGATTTTCTTTTGTATACTGTTTAATAAATCTCCAAAAAGCATCATCACCTAAATAGTCCTGCAACATATTTAATATTAAACTTCCTTTTGCATAAATATGGCCGTCAAATACATCCATTGATTCATAAAACCGGTGTTGAACTGTTGCTCTTCTCCAACGACGATTCGATCCAAAATATCCATTTATTTCACCATATCTAATATATTCTCCTTCATCAATTCCAAATTTATGTTCTCGATATTTCCGAGAGAAAAATGTAGCGAATCCTTCATTCAGCCAAGCGTGCGCCCAATTACGTGTTGTCAGCATATCTCCAAACCATTGATGCGCTAATTCATGAGCCACCAACCCATCACTACTTACATCTGGAGTAGCATTTTCGTCAAACATAGTCCGATCTGTATTATGTGTCAACGTGATATTTTCCATGCCACCAAACATAAAATCATCAATAATGATTTGATCATATTTTTCGTAAGGATATTCAACACCTGTCATTTTACCAAAATAATTCATCATATCTGGTGTAAGTCCAAAAGAGCGCATAGTTTCCTTTTTATTCTCTTCATAAACCCAATAATTAACAGGAATACCATTATACGAATCTTCAACTTTTTCAAACTCTCCAACTACATAAGAAATAAGATAAGCTACCATGGGGAAATTTTCTTTCCAATGCCAAGTATGTGTCCCATTTTTATTATCATTTACAGATAACAATTCACCATTCGAAATAGCTTTGAATTTTTTATCCACAGTTAAAATAACTTCGAAGGTCGCTTTATCATTAGGATAATCATAAATAGGCACCCAGTGATGATTATCAGTGTCTTCGCCTTGAGTCCATGCCTGCCACGGCTTTTCAGGATAAGTAGAATCAGGAGAAATAAAATAAGTTCCTTTCCTAGGATGGGCCGTGTAATCTAATCGTACTTTAACTGTATCTTCCCAGGCAATTGCTTGATTTAACTTGAGATAAACTTTTTTTCCAGTTTGGTTATAAGATATATCTTTTCCATTGAGTCTCGCTCGACGAATTTCCATATCTTCAGCATCCAATGAAAAGGATGTTAATTCGGAATGAAAAGCACTTAAGGTATGAATAACATATCCGGATACTGATTTCGATTCTAAATCAATAGCTACATCAATTTTAATATGATGAATATCGACTTCTCGATCTCGAGTTCGTTGAAGTGGCGCATTATCATCTGTAGCAAATAGTGAAGTGAACCATAATATTATAATTAGTTTTCTCATGACTTCCTTTAATAAATGAAGTACAAAAGTTATTATAATTTCCCATTAGAATAAGGGATTATTATGTAAAGATTAAAAAAGTATATAAATCTCTTTATTTCAGAATAACTCAAGTGACGCTTACATCTATTAACGCCACTTGAGTTTATATAAAAAACGTCTAAACTGTTTTAGACTTGTAAACAACAAATAATTAAAAATTCACGATTGTCATTAAATAAGCGAAACTACCACTCGTCCCATTTTCTGTTTTTAATTTGTCTGGCATAAACAAGGAATATCCTGCTACAATTTTAACATTATCGGCATATTTTTTTACTAATGTAATATCTAATTCATTTCCGAAGGAATCAGCACTTTGGTTAGCACCAAACATGTGGTAGGCTACATTTATAATATGGCCTGCTACTTTTAATCCTGACATTTTCACATGAATATCTTGTAAACCTAAGCCACCTGTATTCACTGGAAGATTTAAAAAATAATCCATATATCCATAATATTTATGATTTGTAGCATATAAGGTATTAAATGATTCATTTACATCTGTCGTTGTTGAATCATCTCCAGACACAAAATCCATTCCGGCTGAAAGTGTCATACTGCCAATTTTATAACCAGCATTCAAACCATACATCATACCACCATAATTCACATCATCAGATTCTGCTCCATACTGCATAGCAAATTCTAATTCGTAACTCACACTGGAAATAGCACCTTTTCCGTATCCGCCAAATGTCAATCTATCTCCATCCTGAATAGCAAAGGCTTGTGTCTTATGACCTTCTATTAAGCTAAAATGGGCGTAAGCACCGCTGACATTAAAATCATCTTCGTCATCTACTGTACCAGCTTCCACTTGCTTGAAATTGAAAAAATCTACATTTGCAAAATCATTGGTATAATTAAAAACAACGCCATCAAAACTTCGTCCAATATTATGCCAACCCACAGCACCAATCAGTCTCTGGGGTCCATATGCTGCTTCAAATCGTCCAACTTTAGCAGTCAATGGCATTCCAAATATATTCTTGAGTTTGAAGTAAGCTTGATGAACATCCAAAGCATCTGCCGTTCCATCTTTTAATGTATTTGTTTCCGTTCCGAAAACTCGAGAATCCTGTAATTGAACAAATGAACTATAATCGTCATTATCAAAGGAAACGGCAAAACGTGTTCGAAGATAGTTTTGATTATTGAAAGATGTTGTATCAGTAAAATCCTTATCCACCATTTCGAACCTTTGTCGAACTTGACCCGAAAACTTCAAAGGGTTTCCTTCGGCAATCAACATTCCGAATAGTGAAATAAGTATGAGTGTGTTTTTTAACATGAGGATTCTCCTTTTTATATTGTACAGTTTTTCTGTTTAAGTTTGAAAATGGCTTAGGTGTGTAATTCTAAACTTTCATTTAAATACGTATCCCCTTTGGGAACAATATTCCACTTAGACAAGCTTCTTAAAACCACCCATAAAGTAACACCAACAATTCCGATGGCTATCCCAACTTCCAACAAGCCAAAAACAGGTATATTATTTTCTAATAATGCCGGGAATATCATGATATATAAATCTATCCAATGCCCTATTAAAACGATAGAAGATGCAATGAGCAAAGTTTTTTCAGATCGTTTTGATTTTCTAAATAATAAAATTGTAAATGGGATAAGCCAATTCAAGCAAATATTTAAAATGGTTAATACACCAAAAGCACCAAAGTGACGAATTAAATAATATCCAGTTTCTTCAGGAATATTTGCATACCATATTAGCATGTGCTGACAAAACCAGATATATACCCAAAATGCAGTAAACCCAAATAAATAGCGTGCTAATTCAAATAAATGATCATTTTTTAAAATGGGTAAATATCCACTTCTTCTAAGAAATATTAGTAAAATAATCATAAAAGCTAAACCAGCATTAAACATTCCAGCAAAATTATAAAACCCAAATATGGTACTAAACCAATGAGGTTCTACCGACATAATCCAATCGAAGCTAGAAATCACAAAAGCAATTCCCCCAATGTATAGCCAAAGTGCTGACCATCGGATACTCTTTTGAGTATGAATTTTATCACCCGTTTCATCTTGCAATCTCGAATGATTTAAAATTGGTTTACCAATGAAATACCAAATACCAAAATAGATAGGAATTCTTAGAGCAAAACTAGTAATGTTTAACCAAGGTTGTTTCCCAAGTAGAATTGGGTCCTTTTCCACGACATCAAGATGAGTCCATTCATAAATATGATGAGACCCTAAAACTACAAGTATCATTAAAACAAATCCGATACTTAAGGCTGAAAACATGGCTTCAGGAATACGACGGATTGCAACAGCCCACCCTGCATTACTCACATAATGAATAGCCACAAACATTAAACCAGAAAAGCCGATTCCAGTGATATACCATGCGGCCAATAAAATATTTGGCCAAACTCTTTCGGTAAATAGAATTCCCAATATTAACGTAATTAACCCAATTGCACTTGCTAAGCTTAATTTGTTAAATAACGATTGCTCAATTTTAAATTTATAATTCATTCATTTATTTCATTGTTTTAATAAAATGGGTGACCAACCAACGATCTTCCCTTTTCACTTGTACCGAGTAAGGAGGCATATTCCCAACCCCTTTTGAGATTAAATAATAGATATCACCATCCATCATGTTTCGAACTCTATCTGTTTTCAAAGACGGTGGAGGTGGAACACCCCTTTTTGTGACTGGACCATCCCCATCTCCAGTGAGTCCGTGGCAAACTTGACAGAAAGTTGCATATACTTTTGCGCCACGAGCTAAATCCATAGTTTCAATATCAAATGGACTTTTCAGCACTTTACCTGCGTTTTCTTTCGTTAGCTCTCCGTCAGGATATTCAGGCATAAATCCTAATGCAATCGTTCCTTCTGGTGGCATTTGCAAAGTTTTTCCATCTGCAAAATTTGGATTAGGTGCATACGAATCATACGCGACCGAATGAACCATTTCTGGAATAAACTCTGAATTTGGTACTGTACGATCAGATGATATTAATAATCCTAAACCATAAACTAGACCAATGGCAATTCCAAATTTTATCAAGGATAGTGTTTTCATTTTATTCACCCACCATTTCCCCATGAAATGATTTCACTATATCTAACATAACTGAAGAAGATTTTCGTTCTTGACCTTGTTTCATAACCACATAAAAACGATCGTTTGTAGCTCGAAGATTTGGTTGCAATCCAGATTTACCGTGTTTGATCTTCCGCCATGCAAAAAAACTAAAAACTGTACCCAATCCGCAGAAAAGAACCATAACTTCAAAAGCTACTGGTAAAAATGCTGGTAATGAATTCCAAGGTCTTCCTCCAATATTAATAGGCCAATTGACAGCTGATACCCAATACTGTCCAAGGATGCCAACAGTAATCCCAATCAACGCAAATATGAAGCTGATTTGGTTTATTCTTGATTTTTTCAATCCCATAGCTTTATCTAATCCGTGAACAGCAAATGGCGTATATGCATCAACGATCTCAAAGCCCGCATCCCGAATGGCTTTCACCGAACCAAGGAGATCATATTCATTTCTAAATTCTGCAACTAATTGCCTATCCATTAGATTTTTCTCCATCACCTCGATAGTGAAGAACTGATTTTACTTCTCCTATGGAAACCATTGGCATCGTTCTTATAAATAAAAGGAAAAGAGTGAAAAATAAACCAAAGCTTCCAATCAGTGTACCAATTTCTACCCATGTTGGCTTATACATACTCCACGATGATGGTAAAAAATCACGATGAAGCGAGGTTACAATAATGACAAATCGTTCAAACCACATACCAATATTCACAAATATGGATAGAATAAATACAAGTGTCACATTTCGCCGAATGGATCGAAACCAGAAAAATTGTGGCGTTATCAAATTACAACCAACCATAATCCAATAAGCCCAAGCAAAAGGTCCAAGTGCACGATTTAAAAATACAAATTGTTCATATCCATTACCTGAATACCAAGCCATAAAAAATTCTGTGGCATAAGATAATGTTACAATTCCACCCGTTAGAATAATGACTTTAGTCATATTTTCAATATGGGTTAAGGTTATATAATCTTCTAGCCTTAATGTTTTTCTAGCAATAATCATGAGCGTTAATACCATTGCAAATCCACTAAATACAGCACCTGCAACAAAATATGGCGGAAATGTCGTAGTATGCCAACCAGGAATTGCCGATGTAGCAAAATCAAAACTCACCACTGTATGAACAGATACAACCAAGGGGGCTGCTAATCCGGCCAAGAGCGCATAAACTGTTTCATAACGATGCCAAACTCGAAAACTACCATTCCATCCCAAACTCAGAGCACCAAAGAAGAATTTCTTTATTTTAGATTTTGCTCTATCTCGAACGGTTGCCAAATCTGGAATCATTCCAAAGTACCAAAATGTAGCTGAAATAATTAGATAAGTACCAATAGCAAATACATCCCAAGCTAAAGGAGATCTAAAATTTATCCATAATGGACCACGAAAGTTTGGATATGGAAACATCCAATATGCCAGCCAAGGACGCCCCATGTGAATGATCGGAAATAATCCGGCACAAACCACTGCAAAAATGGTCATTGCTTCTGCAGAACGATTTATAGATGTACGCCATTTTTGTCTAAACAAGAATAGAATTGCAGAAATCAATGTACCAGCATGCCCAATCCCTACCCAAAATACAAAATTTGTTATATCAAAAGCCCAACCTACAGTTTTATTCAAACCCCAAGTGCCAATTCCAGTCATAATTTGATAAGTGACCGACACAATCCCAAGTGTTAAGGCACTCAGCGCAATTGAAAATCCTAACCACCATAACCAAGTGGGTTTTCTATCCATAATTTTGCATATATCATTGGTGACATCTTCAAAATTTTTATTCCCATGAATAAGAGGATCACGAGCGCTTAAATGTTCAGCCATTGTGCCCTCCCTTATTTTCATCAATATTGCGATTTCTTACATTAGTTAGGTACCCAACTGTTGGCAAGATATTTAATTCTTCTAATACATGATAGTGTCTTTCATCTTTGGTCATTTTTGATATTTTACTTTCAGGATTATTTAAATCACCAAAAACAATTGCATCTGCCGGACAAGATTGTTCACAAGCCAATTTAATATCTCCATCTTTAAGAGGAACGCCCAAACGTTTTGCTTCAAATTTGGCTTCCTGGATACGTTGAACACACATTGAGCATTTTTCCATTACGCCTCTGGAACGAACTGTAACATCTGGATTCAAAACCATATTTTCCATCATATCATCACGTGCGTATTCAAACCAATTAAATCGTCGAACTTTGTATGGACAATTGTTTGCACAAAACCGAGTACCGACACAACGATTATAAACCTGTTGATTCAAACCTTCTGAACTATGAACAGTCGCTAACACAGGACAAACTGGCTCACAAGGTGCATTATCGCAATGCTGACACATCATAGCTTGAAAAGAAACATCTACATCTTCACCTTCACCAGAATAATACCGATCCAAACGTAACCATGCCATATCCCGTTTACGAAATACTTCATCCTTACCAACAACTGGAACATTATTTTCTACCTGACACCCAATAATGCATGAAGAACATCCTGTACAAGCTGAAAGATCAAAAGCCATTCCCCAGTGATGACCTTCATACGGGTGGTCGTCTTCCCAAAGTGTCGTAATAGGATGCCCATGATGACTTCCTGAGCTAGGATTTTTTTTATATTCGTTAAATGTTGTTTCTTGTACAAATGGACGAACTGGCATAATAGCTGGTGATGTGTTGCTCGGATTCTTCAATGAATGATAGGTTTGTGTCATTGCCAAATCCCAAGTCTCTCCTGTTTTTCTAACTTTAACAGGCATTCCGGTATAATGAATTTCAGACTCAAATTGAATGAGAGACGATACAGAAGTTCCTACCGTTTCTCCTTTTTTCACCGTTGGTTTCTTTTGTATCCAATCTGGACCTAATTCATGAAACCGTTCTGTCCCATTCCTACCATATCCCATGGCAGTTACAAGCGTATTATTTTTTTGACCAGGTTGGAGGAAGGCTGGTAATCTAAGTGTAGTTTTACCCGATGATATTTCAAGAACATCACCTTTTTTAAATCCTAATTTATCTGCAGTTTCAGGAGAAAATGATGCAGTATTGTCCCAAGTAACTTTCGTAATGGGGTCAGGTAATTCCTGAAGCCATGGGTTTTCAGCATGTCGTCCCATTCCCAATTGAGATGATTGGAATAAAACAAGTTCAATATCAATTGTTTTAAGTTTCGGAAATTTCACTGATTGATTTTGAAATGATATCATTTTAATAGGTTCTGTAGAAATCCGAGTATATCCATCATGCACTAATTCATTCCAAAAACGTGCAAAAGTCTTACTGCTTTTCACACGAGATTTAAATATCTTTTTCCAATAATTCCGGACCAAGTCTCGTTCGTTTTGTGAATTCCCCATCCAGGTGGATAAAGATTTTCTCAACGATCGGTTTTTTCCAAATGGGTTTATTACAGGTTGGGTCATAGACAAAATGCCCGCTGTTTGTTCACTGTCATTCCATGCTTCCATATCATGAAGAGTAGGAGCAATTACATGGCTCAAATCAGTTGTTTCATTCTTTTTGTCCGAAAAGGAAATAACTAATTCCACCTTTTTTAATAAAGATTTAAAGTTATTTCCATTTGTTAAAATGTAGGCAGGATTGGAATCAACTATTAGAAGAGCGCCAACCATTTCGCTCTCCATTTTTTTTATAAGTGATTTTATATTTAAATCCGATCCTGCAAATTGTCGGCTCGGTTTTTTTATATCCAAAGTCCTGCCTACATTACCCAAAGTTTGGTTTATTTGATTAATAATTAATTGAACTCGAATGTCATTTATTCCAGAAATGACCAAGGAATTTCCTTGATAATGTTTTAAATCTTCTGCAATCTTTTTCACATATTCATTCGTTACATCTCCACCTTGAATCGCTGAGTTTAAATCTTCAATGATTTTTAACATTTCTGAAGGGGAAGCAACAATTCTTTCGTCAGCTTTTGACCCAGTGATTGACATTCTAGATTCAATTTGTATCAGTTTTGATATTTTCTTTTCATCTAAGTTTCTGTTTTTTCTAAAATCTTTTGTAAACTGGATAGGTGAAACCCATGAACCAAGAAAATCAGCATCAATGCTGACAATCAAATCTGCTTTATCAAATCGATACTTAGGTAAAATGCGTTGCCCATAATTTTTTTCATGTGCATCCAAAATTGCTGAATAAGAATATTCATCCATTTGAACATGAGATACAGTTTTAAATTTTTTCTTGAATTTTTTCAGAGTGAATTCAAGTGAAGGGCTGGTAACTGTTCCAGTTAAAATAACAATTTCTTTACCCTTATCTCTTATTTTCCTTAACTCTTTAATAACATAACTATCAACCGCTTTCCAAGTTGAACTTTGCCTGTATAACATTGGGTCTAATAATCGAGTGGAGTCGTAAAGTTCAAGTAAACTAGCCTGACACTGAGCACACAAACCACCTTGAGTTATAGGATGATTAGGATTTCCTTCTAACTTAATTGGACGTCCGTCACGGTTTTTTACATGAACAGCACATCCCGCATCGCATGCAAAACTTGTGGATGCATACCAAGTTGCTTTCCCGGGTAAAATCTCTTCAGGTTGAATTAAAAATGGAATAGCCTTTTGAACTGGCGTTTTACTACAAGCTGTCATTAGTGCCGCAAATGAAAACCCAGATGCTTTCAAAAAACTTCTTCTTGTAAAAGCCGCGGATTCTTCCACATTTTCCACTGTTGGTAAATCGGATTGATTGCCTTCACAGGAACAATCGGTACTACAAGATTTATCCTCGAACGTTGTATAATATTGATTAATTAAATCTGACATATTTCTCTAATAATGGCAAGAAGCACAATCTAATAAAGGTGCTGTTCTTCCTGCGACTTGTTGAAGTTGATTGTGATCTTGACTATGACAATCCAAACACCAGCCCATTGATAAATCACTGACCTGCTTGACTCGAGTCATAGAAGCAACATCACCATGACATTTGGCACAATCTACATTTGCACTAATATGGGGTTTGTGGCTAAAAAATACAAAATCAGGTACATTATGAACTTTTACCCATTTTGTTGGATTTTCATTCCCTTTCTTTTGTCCATCCATCCCTATTCCTAAGGAAGCATAAATTCTAGAAATTTCCAAATTGGCAACAGGTTCTCGTGTTTCTTGTTCCGATAATCGAGTTTCATTTGTAGTATTATTTACAAATTTGTGACAATTCATACACACAATAGCCGGTGGAATACCGGCATGCTTACTATCTTCTGCACCAAAATGGCAATATTGACAATTGATTTCCATTTCCCCCGCATGAAGTTGATGTGAAAATTCAATCGGTTGTTTCGGCTCATAATCTTCCTGATTTCCAGGAATATGAAATGTGGAATTTTTAAATGACATACCCAAACCGATTACAATCAGCATGGCAATCATATAAGAGAATTGTTTATTTATACCTTTATCCATACGATGAATTAACTAACGAGTTTTGATTCCAACTCTATTGCCTTGGGGAATAGAATATTATTTTCAAGATGAATATGGAAATGAATGTCATTTTCCAATTCTTTTAAATTCGCAAATGAAGCTCTGTATGTATTACATGCATCAACTGGTGGTGTATAATTGGAAGTTAATTTATTAAGCTTCTTCAATAAATCCCCTGCTGTATCATGTTCTGCCATCATAACTGATATTGGTCCATTCACAAACGAGCCGTTACTTTGAGATTCTTGGACCATTTGTTTTATATAAGGAAATAAGATTTTCTCTTCTTTCATCATATGCTGATGAAGATCTTCCATTAACATATTAAATGTTTGTGAGATTTCTATCGTTTCAGGATGTCGACTTCCATGTACATGTGCGACTTTATTAACAAATTGGGCTGTGATAGGTCCATTTTCATAAATGTATTTATGATGTTTTTCATAAATATATTCTATTAATTCATCTAGAGCCATGGTTTGAAAATCCAGATTCTCATCTCCCTTACTCATTACTAATTCTAATTCAGCTACTAGATTTTTTAAATAGATACCTTTTTCATTGCAAGCAATTTCCAATTTTTTTTTGCCACCACAACAAAAATCAATTCCGAATTTATTAAACACGGTAGCTGTTCTAATATCATTTGTTACAATATCTGCAACTGTTTGTTCTTGAATCATAATTTTCCCTTTAATATTTAGATTTATTAATTATTATATTTTTTATGGATTTTTATACTCAGCTTTTGGACCCAAATAATACCACCAATTCAATACAGCGCAGACCGAATAAAAAGCGGCAAAACCATACATGGCTAATTCAGGAGTACCGGAGCTCATATTTTCTCCAATTACTTTTGGAATCAAAAATGCACCATAAGCTGCAACAGCAGATGTCCATCCCAAGACAGGGCCTGCTTGCTCTTCATTAAAAACCATTGAAATAGTTCTAAAAGTAGAACCATTTCCAATTCCTGTTGCCGTAAATAAAATGACAAGTATTATGAAAAATGGCATAAAATATTCCTGTGGTGTCGCAGATTGATATGCCAGTTTTGCATAATAACCAACACCAATTGCCGATATTACCATTACAATCGATACAAACTGTGTTACGATTGCACCACCTACCTTATCTGCAAGTTTTCCACCAAAGGGACGAATCAAGGCACCAATAAAAGCTCCAACCCATGCAAACATGAATGTTGCCGGTCCTTCTGGATTTGCAATATGCTGCCATACTCCATCTGCACCGAGAATATGTTTTACACCAAAAATGAATTTAATTGACAATCCAACTGCGGCTGAGAATCCAATAAAAGATCCAAATGTCATTGTATAAATAATGGTCATAATCCAGGTATGTTTGTTATCAAATATTTTAAATTGCCGTGACAAATTCGTTTTTATTTCACTCGGCGATAATGACTTCATGAGAAAAACAGTTGACCCAATTACAGCTGGTAAAACAAACCATTTTACCCACGTATATTGTTTGAAAGTGAGTATGAAATACAAACCTATAGCGGCAGTGACAAAACTAATAAGTAGCAACCAAGCAATACGCCCCATTGAAACCAATGGCGATTTTAGATTAGGGGTGACATTTTTTGTTTTAATATTATTTAAACCAGTCCATCCAAAAAAAGCTAATGGAATTAACCATAGCATCCATACCCAACCGGCATTGGCAAGCCATGTCTCGGATCCTGCCATGATTCGTTTAAAAATGGTTCCACTATTACTTTTCAAAATCATAGAGCCACCACTAAATGCACCCAGCATTGGGAATGTCATGACTAAGGGAATAAGAATTTGCATGGTAGTGACACCAAAATTTCCAAGTCCAGCATTCATTCCTAACGCATATCCTTGCATTCGCTTTGGAAAGAAAAAGCTGATATTGCTCATGGATGATGCAAAGTTTCCACCACCAAATCCTGATAAGAAGGCCAATATTTGAAATACCCACAATGGTGTTGTTTGATCTTGAAGAAAAACACCTGCACCAAATGCTGGAATCATAAGCAATGCAGTTGTAAAAAAGAGAGTATTTCGTCCACCGGCTAACCGAATAAAAAACGAGCTTGGAATTCTTAAAGTTGCTCCCGTTAAACCTGCTATCGCTGTTAAAGTAAATAATTCACTTTGAGAAAAATCAAATCCTAAATTTTTCATTTGTACTGTGATTATTCCCCACATCAACCAAACAGCAAATCCGACTAAGAGACTTGGTATTGAAATCCATAAATTCCGATTTGCTATATGTTTACCTTTGGACTCCCAGAATTCCTGATTTTCCACATCCCATCTTTCAATATCTACTTTAGACATAATTATAATTCCTTAATTAACGGGTTATTTCGTCTTCAAAAGAACCTTTAGGTTCTTCTAAGAACATCCAACAAAAGAAAAAACTTAAAAATGCACCGGCAGCAATAATAAAAAAGAAAGTTTTTGCATCAACAAGTGAATAAATCACAAGATATATAACTGCTCCAACATTTCCATAAGCTCCTGCCATTCCTGCAATTTGGCCTGTCATTTTTTTATTTATCATAGGAATAACAGCAAAAGTGGCACCTTCAGCTCCTTGAACAAATATGGATGCTATAATTGTAATACCAATTGATACTATCAGCCAACTCATCCCCTCAAACATAGGTACAACTGTTTGAACGCCATTTACTACTGGCCCCCATTCTCCAATATGAGCCATTCCAAGAAATCCAAAAGCAATTCCAATCATATATATCAACATTGTCTTTTTTCTATTTTTCATCGTATCAGACAACAAACCGCCCAAAGGACGAGCAAATAAATTAACAAAAGCGAAAGATGATGCTATAAGACCAGCAAGAGTAGCTGTCATAATAAAATTTCCATCACCACTAGTTAATTTTGAAAAGGTTGATTCAAAAAACATAGGTAACATAGAAACCACTGCTAATTCAGATCCAAAATTTGCAAAGTAAGTGCTATTTAATGCTGCTACACTGGACCAATTATATTTTTCTTCTTCAGGAACCCCAGCTTTTAAATAAGGAAGATTAATTTGTAATGTTTTTATAACATGCGCGATATAAACCAGTGCTAAAATAACATAAACAATGGTTAATATTTCTTGAGTAATTAATGGAATACCATTTATTTTTATTCCACCAATTCGCCAGGCCAAAACTCCCATTGCGCCCATAAGTGGAAATGACCACACAATATATTGTGCTAAGTCCAAATAAGAACTAACCATCATAGGAGCAGCTTTCTTCGTTTTGGGAACAGGGTTATTTTCTGGATGATCTGTTACAAGGAAATAATACATAAATCCATAAATAAATGAAACCGCACCATTCATAAGCATCGCATATCGCCACGCATCGTCACCTAAGCCTAACCAATCCCTAAACACAGAAATTGCAATCCAGGGTAATGTCATTGCAGCCCAAGCCGATCCAAAATTCCCCCATCCAGCATAAAAACCTTCAGCTCTACCAATCATTTTTGGTGGAAACCAATTTGCAACCATCTTAATACCCACAACAAACCCAGCACCAATAGATCCTAAAATCAATCTTGAAACAAGTAATTGAGTAAATGTATCACCCAAAGCAAAAAACCAAGCCGGTATTGCCATAATAACCATGAGTCCTGAAAAAACAATTCTAGGACCATATCGGTCAATAAGCGCACCAATAATAATTCTAGCAGGAATTGTTAATGCTACATTGCTTATCGCTAATACTTTTAAATGTTCTTTAGTTAACCAATTCACACTTTTTAACATGGTTGTGGCCATTGGTGCCATATTAAACCATACATAAAATGTGATAAAAAATGCAATCCAAGTAAAATGTAAAACTCGAATTCGCTCTTTACCGAAGTCAAGTAATTCAGGGATTTGTCTTTTTCCTTTTCCAGTAGTCATTTTTTATTTCCTTAAATTTAAAAGTAATTAAGAATTGTTTTTCGGATTACGAATCGTTTTACGATTCCAATTCCATCGAACAACTTGACTTTTTCGCCATAGATATGGATTGGGTACAACCAATGCATGAACTAATCGAGTGAATGGAAATAGGAGAATAATTGAATAAGCACTAACAATATGAGCTTTTACCATAAAAGGCATTGCAGTGATATAGGTTAAATCAGGTGAAAATTTAATAACGGACCATAAATATGGTGTAAGTGATGCAGCAAACCAACTGGAACCCCATCGATAGAAATAGGCTGTATATAGACCTGTCACAACTTGAACAGTTAGAAACCCAAGCACAACCCAATCCGCTTTTGAAGTAACAATTTTCGCCAATGCATTATTTCGACGACGAAGAATAATATTCAAAAGCCCAATAAAGGTCATGAGACCAAAAATAAACATACCAACTTCCATCACATAAAGACGAACAGGAATACTATTCCACCATAGTACAGTCTCAGGAACCAAAAACCAAATAAAGTGAGCCAATAACACTGATATAATACCATAATGAAAAGGCACCATTCCCCAAAAATGCTGTTTGTTTTCTAAAAATTGTGAAGACAAACTAGAATACGTATAAGCCTTCGATCTATATCGCTGGATGGTAACCATAAAAAATGTAAAAATCGTCACGTAAGGAAATATTGCGAAAAAAAATGTATCTAAAATATGTTTAAATTGGTCCATTAGTTTTCTCCATCATTAAGGCTAATATTTTCATTAAACCTATCACTTAAATATTGGATAGCAATCTTATATGGGTTTTCAGTTTCACCAAAACCATCCAAAATTTTTGTTAAAGCTGGTTGAATATATTTCTCAATAAATACAATGCGATCTTTTTCGCTTAATCCTGGTAAAATTGCTAAAATATGTGTTAAATGATCTGGTAATTCAGATGTTTCTGCGATGCCCTGATTTCGAAGTATCTCACGAATTTTCACCATGAATGCCCCTCTTTCATAGGCTTCGCCATATAAATGCCATCCTAAATCCAAACAGGTTGTTGGGCTCATATCAAATGTTTGAGTAAATTTCTCTTGAAGATCACTCATACCAGTTTCATGAACAAAATCCAAAAACCCTTTCAATTCGAAAGGTTTTTTAAATTTTAGTTTATCAATTTCAATTAGTGTTTTTGTTTCAGGGTAAGAAACCAATGGAATAAAATTGTGAAATTGATTATCCATTACATTCCCCTTTCTGGAGAATCGTTAAACCCAAAACCAACTTCCTGCTTATGTTCTAAAGGATCTTTCATCATTTCAATAGCTTCCTCTCTGTGAGATGGAGGAATTACAAATCTGTCTTCAAATGTACAAAGGGAAGTCAATTTATAAATCTTATCTGCTTCTTCTGGATTACAATCAGCTTCAACTAATGCTTTTTCTGCTTCTAATACATCAATATCCCCTACAGTTAAGGCTCGACGATAAGCTCGTATTGCAGATTGCTTTTTTAACACATAGCGAAGATGACTTTCATTTCCGCCACCAAACATGGATGCTAAATATTTAATCGGTACCCGTGCTTTATCAAAGTCAGGGAAATACTCTTCATTAATACTTCTAACAGAATCTCCTTCTTGTGCTGACATGACAGGCAACATTGGTGGCACATAAAAAAGCATGGGTAATGTTCGGTATTCAACATGAGGTGGTAACGCAATTCCCCACTCTTTTACAAATTTATAAACTGGAGATTCTTGAGCAGCTTTTAGAGTTGATTCAGAAATCCCGTTTTTCTTCGCTTCACGAATAACATTTTCATCGAAAGGATCTAAAATCATTTCTCGTTGCGCATCTACCAATTCATGATCCGGGTGTTTTGCCGTTTCTTCAATTTTATCAGCATCATAAAGTAAAACACCCAAATATCGAATTCGTCCAACACAGGAATGAAAACATGCAGGCGCTTGACCTGTTTCTATACGAGGAAAGCAAAGAATACATTTTTCTGATTTCCCAGTATTCCAATTATAATAGGTTTTTTTATATGGACAGGCGGAAATACATGATCTCCATGCACGACATCTTTCTTGGTCAAGAAGAACAATTCCATCTTCTCCTCTTTTATAAAGTGCGCCGGATGGGCAAGATGCCACACAGGATGGGTTCACACAATGATTACAGATCCGAGGAAAATAAAACATCATGAGACGCTCAATGGCAAATAACTGATCTCTCTGCTCGTCTGATAAAACATCTAAATTAATATCATTTTCAGCATAAATAGGTGAACCTGATAAATCATCATCCCAATTAGGGCCTGCTTCAATATCCATATAATCACCTGTCACCATAGAAATTGGCTTAGCCGTTGGTTGATCATCGCCGGCTGGTGCGTCAAATAAATCTTTATATTTATAAGACCATGGTTCATAATAATCGTCCATTGTTGGCATGGTCGGATTATGAAAAATATTAGTGATGGTTTTACTTTTAGAAGTTGATTTCAGTTTTAATTCACCATCAACTAACTCCCAACCACCTTTATATTTATCTTGATCTTCCCAGCGAGTAGGAAAACCCGTTCCAGGCTTTGTTTCCACATTATTCCACCACATATATTCTGTCCCTTTTCTATCAGTCCAGATATTTTTACATGCAATACTACATGTGTGGCACCCGATACATTTATCAAGGTGAAAAACCATCGAAATTTGACTTCTTATATCCATATTACTCTCTTTTAAATTTTTACCAGTTTAAGATTGGAAGTTTCCGAACCATTATATAGGTATCACGGTTTGCACCAGTAGGTCCCCAATAATTAAAATGATACGTAAATTGTCCATACCCACCCACCATTAGATTCGGTTTTAATCGGGCACGAGTTAAACTATTATTCATTCCAGCTCTTTTATTTCCACGAAGAGGTGATTTAGGGACAGATAATGTTCGTTCTGTAGCGTGATAAATAATGACAATTCCACGAGGAATTCTTACACTCACATTTGCTCGAGTTACTACAACGCCATTATCATTGTAAACTTCAACCCAATCATTATCCACAATATTTAATTCTTCAGCGTCTTTATCGTTAATCCAAAATGGTTCTACACCACGGCTAAGTGTAGACATACGATGATTATCACCATACGTGGAATGAATATGCCATTTTCCATGCGGAGTAAGATAATTAAATATTTTTGTCTTATGCTCAGTCTCACTTGTCGTTAATTCCGCATATTGGATTGGCGTTGGTTTTGGTTTATAAGTTGGTAAATGTTCCCCAAATTGAATATATCCCGGATGATCTAAATAAAATTGTTGTCGTCCAGTTAATGTTCTCCAAGGTACCAATCGTTCAACATTATATGTAAAAGGTGAATAAGCTCGACCATTTTCAGTCAACCCTGACCACATTGGACTATTTAACAATCGTTTTGGTTGAGCACATAACCCGTCAAAATCCACGCGAGATCCTCGATTTTTTTCAGCAAGATCAGCTAAAACTAATCCCGTTTTTTCTTCCATATTTTTATAGGATCGATATGCCAATTCACCATTGGTTACAGTTGCCAATGTTAATATAGTATTTGCGACATTTTTGGCTTCATTCAATGAAGGATATGTTTTCCCTTCCCAAGTTTCCGTTGGAAATTCATCTTTTAATTTCTCATACTCATCTTTTACTGAATAATTCGTTCCATGAGCTCCCAATCCATTTTTTGGAACATTGGGACCATACGATATAAATTGATTATATACATTTTTAAAATCACGACTAACCACTTTCATATTTGGCATGGTTTTGCCCGGAATTGCTTCAATTTCGCCACTGATCCAATCTTTTATTTCTTTTTGAGATATTTCAGCTGGAGTATCATGTAGTAATGGAATAGTTACTAAATCTTCCACTGAATCTGGGAAATGATTTTTGGCTACTTTTGAAAAAGAATCAGAGATTTCTTTAAAAATATCCCAATCACTTTTCGATTCCCATGCAGGAGGAACTGCTTCTTGTAACGGGTGGATAAAACTGTGCATATCCGTTGAATTCAAATCATCTTTTTCATACCAAGTGGCTGCTGGTAATACAATATCAGAATACAAAGCTGAAGTATCCATTCTAAAGTTTAGATCAACAACTAAATCCATTTTCCCTTGAGGAACTTTATCATGCCATACAACTTCTTCCGTAGATCCTTTTGCGAAGTTACTATCAGATACTTGATTTGTATGTGTTCCCAGATAATGGTCTAAGAAAAACTCATGGCCTTTGGCACTTCCACCAATTGCATTTCCACGCCAAACAAACCAAACTCGTGGAAAATTATTGGCATTATCAGGATCTTCAATGGAAAATTTTAATTCTCGTTTTTTTAACTTTTCAACAACGTAATCCACGACTCCTTTTTCATCCGTAGCACCTTGTTTCTTAGCTTCCTTCACCAAGTCAATCGGGTTTGCTTCAAATTGCGGATAAAAAGGTAACCATCCATTCCTAACTGCCTTCACATTCACATCAATGGTATGCCCTTTGGCCAAGCTATTTTCCGGTTGATGCTTTGGAACTGTATGATAATCAGTAAATCCTTTTTCATATCTCCATTGATCTGAATGAACATAATGCCAACTCGGTGTATTTTGTAATCGTGATGGACCATACCAATCTTTTGCCAAGGCAATTGATCCCCAAGATTCGCCTGGAGCTAACTTTTCCTGTCCCACATAATGAGCCAATCCACCACCATTTTTACCAATACAACCTGTAAACATGAGTGCATGAATTGCAGCGCGATATGTAAGATTAGCATGATACCAATGGTTAATTCCTGCACCAATAATAACAGTACATTTTCCACCAGTATGCATAGCTGTGCTTGCCCATTCTCTTGCAAATCGTATTAAGGTCTCAGGTGATATTCCTGTATATTTTTCGGACCAATTTGGTGTATATAAATCATCATCATCATAAGAATCGGGATATCCGTCTATTCCACGACCCACACCATATTGTGCCATTAGTAAATCATAAACCGTAGCAACTGGAACCTTTCCATCAGCGGTTTCAATATACTTTACAGGGACTTTCCGAAGGTTTGTTTCACCTTCAGCAAAATTATCCAATTCTATTTCAATTAAATCATCAGAATCATTTAAGAAAGATAGCTGTGGGCTAATGGGTGATCCATCAACATTATCTTTTAATTTAAGATTCCATTTCCCCTTATTTTTTACTGCCCAACGATTTCCAACAGTTCCCATGGGAACTTTAGTCTGTTTATCTTCTTCATCCCACATTAGAAACTGCCAATCTCCATTTTCAATATCTTTGTATTGATTTAAGCGATTAGCCCGTAACATTTGATCTGGCCTTTTTACATCTCCTGCTTGTTTTATTTCTACCAAAAAGGGTGAATCTGTATATTGCTTTGTGTATTTGAGAAAATCTTCGGTAGGGTTCTCGTGATGGAACTCTTTGAGAATGACATGATTTACAGCCATCCAGAATGCTCCATCTTGACCCGCATTTACAGGAATCCATTCATCTGAAAATTTTGATACTTGAGAAAAATCCGGAGAAAATACTACCATTTTTGTACCATTATAACGTGCTTCAGCAGCAAAATGAACATCAGGCGTCCGTGTCATATTCAAGTTTGCACCCATGACAGCTAACATTTTTGAATTGTACCAATCGGCAGATTCTTGCACATCTGTTTGTTCTCCCCATGTTTCTGGAGATGCACTAGGAAGATCACAATACCAATCATAAAAAGAGAGAGAAACCCCGCCCACCAACTGCATGAGTCTAGCACCAGCTGCATAACTCACCATAGACATTGCAGGAATCGGAGAGAAACCAGCAATCCTATCTGGACCATGTTGTTTAATTGTATGCACCATTGATGCAGCAATCAATTCTTTAACAGAATCCCAATCTACGCGACGAAACCCACCTTTTCCTCGAGCATTTTGCCACCGTTTTCTTTTTTCAGGATCATTGACCATTGATTTCCATGCTTCCGCTGGATCCGAATACTCAGCACGAGCTTCTTTCCATAAATCTAATAAGATACCACGTATATAAGGATATTTAACCCTTAAAGGACTATATAAATACCATGAGAATGAAATGCCACGTTGGCAACCGCGTGGTTCATAAGGAGGAATACCGCTTTCTAATTTTGGGTAATCCAATCCTTGCATTTCCCAAGTTACAATTCCATCCTTTACATGAATTTGCCAAGTACAGCTACCTGTACAATTTACGCCATGGGTACTTCTAACAACTTTATCATGTTGCCACCGATTTCTATAAAATTCTTCCCATTTTCTATTTTGTGGAACAATTTCATCTTGTATCCAAGAAAGGTTTCCCTTTTTATCACTCATAATGCTTTTCCTTTAACCAGTTTTCTTCTGACAGAACGGAGACGATTGCCCCAAAACAAATCAAATAATATTAGTACGATTGCTAATCCTACAAATCCAAAAATCAAAAAATTGAAATCATGCATTCCCGCTTCACTGATATTTGACTTTCCTTTCTCTTTAAAAAATGCGACCAAAGGAAGAACTTCTTTTTCATCAATAGGATGCTTCCCATATATAGGTCCCATGGTTTCGCTAGCCGGGCTAGATAACCAAGCAGCCAAAGCTGTTTTGCCCCCTAGTCGGCCATATACATCAGTTAGATTAGGGCCTAATAAACCTCCGCCCAATTGTCCTTCACCAAAAATTGAGTGACATCCTATACATGATGGTCCATTATTTTTCAATACAGTAGTACCTAAGAACAATGCTCGCCCTATAATGATATCTTCAGGTGTTAAAACACGATCAGCGAGTGATGATCCACTATATTTTGATTTTTCTTTTGCAGATTCTTCTTTAATTAAATCCAATAACGATTGAACAATAAATGGCGTTAGACCGCCAACTTTAGGCATCATTATTCCGCGTGACTCATCTAATATCTGACGAGCATATGCATCTCCAGAATTAATAATTGCTACAGGGTCATTGATAAACTTTTTAAGCCATTCGTCGTCTTTTCTTTCATGTACATTTTTTAAATCAGGTCCAGTAAGGCGACCTCCACCAATCGTGTGGCAACTTGAACAATTTTGTTTGAAAAATTGATCGACATCTTGACAAACAACTCCAGATATCAAGAAAACAAAAGGTATGAGAATTTTATATTTATTTTTCATGAATTGATTTTTATTGATTATGCAAAAATATCGAAATCTGTTTTTTTCATTCCCGGTAGATAATTCCGTTTAACAACATCCCTGGCCAAATTTCCAAGCGTTTCTTTTTCCATTAATTCATGAACCTGTGTTACGGTATCTTTCCATCTATGATGAAAAGGACATGGAAGAGCATCCGTACACGAATCATAACCAAAGCCGCATTTAGGAACCAATGACTCTGGTCCATCTATCGCAAATAAAATTTCATTAATTAAAATTTCATTTTTCTCTTTGGCTAATTCTATTCCACCATTTCGACCTCGAGTCGAATGTACTAGATGGTGTTTTCTCAAGGTGCGAGTTATTTTCGACAAAAAAGATTGGGGAATTTTATATGCGTCAGCAATTTCGGAAACCATAATGAGACCTTGCCCCTCTTTTACCGCTAGGTAAATCATTGCTTGTATAGCATATTTCGCTGATTTTGAGTAAAACATAATAATGGATAGTGTTATCTTGTTATAAGATTACTAAGGAGATATTTAACAATCAAGTTTTATTTAGGATATTTTTATCCTTTATAATTAATATTTAACATTACCCTGTCAAAAACAAACTTTAACATTTAATTAGCTTATACATTATCTATGTGATACTGTTATATATTATATCATATTCATTAATTTACTATCTTAAATATTTTCTAGTTAGCATAGTACTTTTAAACTATTACTATCTCTATAATTATTAATCAGATTTAATTATCTTATTTACTTGTTTATTAAATTCATATAAATTAGACTTGAGTGTAAAAAAACAATTTATTTTTAATAAGAATGGCAGCAGATTTTTTTTTCACTAATAAAAGAATTTTAAAATTGAATCCAAAGCCCAACCTTAGTGGGTATTTTTCCTTCTTATTCTCTCTTCTTCCTATTGAGGAGGTTTTGGATTCAGTAATTCTAATAATCACATCACTGAATTATTAAATTAAAACAATATAATAAAGGATATTTGGGTCTTGGTTTCTTCAGGAAATAATTATAACATTCAATTCATGCTTTATAGTAAATCAGCAGAATACGCCATTCAGGCAATGATCCATTTATCGGAATTTCAAACCGATAAACCCACAATGATATCATCTATAGCTAAGTCATACGATATTCCATATCAATTTTTAGCCAAAATTGTGCAAACCCTGGTAAAAAGAAGACTCATTATTGCAAAACGAGGCCGAAATGGTGGAATTAATTTAGGTCGCGATGCCAAAGATATCTATTTACACGAAATAATAGATGCCGTTGATGGACCTCCTCCGGAAAAAGATATATGTGCAATCGGCCTTGATTACTGTAGCGATGATGCTCCCTGTCCTCTACATCATAAATGGAAGCCTATACGAAAAAATATACGTGAAATGTTATCAAGTGAAAATTTGGAAGAATTAGCACATCGTGTGATTGAAAAAAGAGAGCTCATGAATAAATAGTTTTTTTTGTCTTATAAAAAGATAAAATGGTCTTGTTATTCACTTATTATCTATTTAATTTTTATTATTCATTTTATGAAAATATTGGCAAAAAGAACGCGAAACATCTATGCAAGGCATCTAGAAAGCACAATTGTCATTTTATTTTCAAATTTCACGAACCACCAACTAACTAAACAACTATAATGGAAAGAAGAGATTTTATTAAAATTGGAAGTTTTGGTTTGGGAGCAGTTGCATTTTCAAATCCTATATTTAATTATTTAAGTAATTCAGTTGTATTAGATGGCGTTACCCAAGGTGGTGGAAAAAGAATTCCAACGTATTGTGAAGTTTGTTTTTGGAAATGTGCTGCTTGGACTCACCTCAATGAAAAGGGTGAAATTTGGAAATTAACCGGCAATGATGATGATCCACATTGTAATGGGCGCCTCTGTCCACGCGGAACGGGTGGCGTTGGAATGTATTATGATGACGATCGTCTTAAAACTCCTTTAATAAGACATACTGTTAATGGTAAACAAGAATTTCAAGAAGCAACTTGGGATGAAGCTTTTAATTTCATTGCAAAAAAAATGAAAAAGATTTCTGATCAATATGGACCAGAATGTATAGCACTTTTTAGTCACGGCAGTGGTGGAAAACACTTTGGGCGTATGCTTAAAGCATTTGGTTCTACTAATATAACAGCACCGTCCTATGCACAATGTCGAGGGCCAAGAGAAGTTGGTTTTTTTGCAACCTATGGTGAAGGAATCGGTTCTCCTGAACGGGTTGATATTCGAGATACTGAATGCCTTGTCTTGATAGGGTCTCATATTGGTGAAAATATGCATAATGGGCAAGTTCAAGAAATGTCTGAAGCCATTGATAAAGGCGCTACAATTATCACAGTCGACCCAAGATTTTCAACTGCAGCTAGCAAATCCAAATTTTGGCTTCCGATTAAACCATCAACAGATATGGCATTGCTCCTCTCATGGATTCATGTCATTATCAATGAAGAATGGTATGATAAAAAATTTGTTGAAAAATATACATTTGGCTTCGATGAACTAAAGGAACATGTTAAATCATTTACCCCTGAATGGGCTTATGGAATTACGACCATCAAACCAAATATTATTCGCAAAACAGCGAAAGAAATGGCCAATGCTTCTCCATCAGTTATAATTCACCCAGGTAGGCACGTTACATGGTACGGAGACGATACGCAACGTTTAAGAGCAGTCGCAATTTTAAATGCATTATTAGGAAGTTGGGGACGCCGTGGTGGGTTTTATAATCCTGAAAAGAAAAAAATCGCCAAACTCGATATTCCAAAATACCCAACGCCATCCAAAACATGGCGAGACGCTTTTCCAGGGAAATATAAATTAGCAGGATTAGCTCTAGCATCCGGTATTTGTGATGCCACTATTCCAGCAGGCGATCGAGATTGCTCCTTCAAGGCTTGGATAGTGAATGGTACAAATTTGATTTCTACCCTCCCAAATCAGGCCAACACAATTAAAGCTATTCAAAATTTAGACCTTATGGTCGTTATTGATACCATGCCAATGGAAATAACTGGTTATGCTGACGTTGTTTTGCCTGAATGCACTTACCTTGAGCGATATGATAATTTAAGAGTGAGTGGCCACCGAGAGCCAACAATCGCTTTACGTGCACCAGCTGCAGAACCAAAATATGATTCCAAACCTGCTTGGTGGATGGCAAAAGAACTTGCACAACGTTTAGACCTAAGTGATTATTTTCCATTCGAGAAAGAAGAAGACGAATTAGATTGGCAACTAAAACAAATGGGATTATCACTTGAAGAAATGAAGAAAATCGGGTTAAAAAAATATGCTCGTGAGTATGATGACCTTTACCCATTAGAAAATCTAGAAGATTATGAGTTTAACACGAATACAGGAAAAATAGAGCTCTATTCAACAGCCATGGAAGATGAAGGATACGATCCATTGCCAAAATATACCCAACATGAAGAACCACCTGAAGGATTTTATCGGTTGATTTATGGACGAGCTCCTATGCATACTTTTAGTCGAACAGCAAATAATCCAAATTTGACTGACTTAATGGATGAAAATAAGGTTTGGGTAAATCCTAAAGTTGCTAAAGAATGGGATTTAAATAATAATCAAGAAATCTGGTTGGAAAATCAAGATGGCATTGTAACATCCTTTCCTATTAAAGTTCGCGTAACTGAACGAATTCGCTGGGACTCTGTCTATATGATACATGGATTTGGACATACAGATAAACGTTTAACCCGTGCATATGGACGCGGAGCAAGTGATGCAGAAATGATAACTAAGGTACATATTGATCCTGAAATGGGTGGAACTGGAATGCGTGGAAACTTTGTTACATTTCTAACAGAAGCACCTTCAAAAGGAAAAAGCTAATGCGATATGCAATGGCTATTGATACAAAAAAATGTGTAGGCTGCAGTGATTGTGTAGTGGCCTGCCAAATTGAAAATCATGTACCAACGGGATTTTGTCGAGATTGGGTTATAGAAGCAACATCCGGAACCTACCCTGACTTATCCATGGAATTTAGAAGTGAACGATGCAATCATTGTTCAAATGCACCCTGTGTTCGATGTTGCCCTACTGAAGCAAGTCATATTGTTGAGGGCGGAATTGTTCTTGTTGATGCAGACCAATGTATTGGCTGTGGTGCTTGTATTGAGAGTTGCCCTTACGATGCACGATATATTCACCCTGAAGGCCATGTCGATAAATGTACATTTTGCATCCATCGTGTAGAGAAAGGTCAAAACCCTGCCTGTGTTGATGTATGCCCGACAACTTGCATGTATTTTGGAGATACAGATGATCCAAATAGCGATATTTCCAAATTATTAAAAAAACGGAAATGGAAAACTTTAATTCCGGAAGCTGGAACTGACCCTAACATATATTATTTGATTTAAGGTAATGACATGATTGAAGAAATTATAATTAGCGGTAGAAATAATCCTGAGATTGATCCAACACTCCATATTTGGGGATGGGAAATTCCATTTTATTTATTTATTGGTGGACTTGTAGCTGGGATATTATTTTTTTCTGCTCTGTACACAATCAGAGATAAATCTTCTGAGTACCCTACGGTAGTTATGATTGCTCCAATGTTTACACCATTCTTCTTAGGCATTGGTTTATTTGCCCTATTTTTAGATTTAAGTCATAAATTATATTTTTGGCAGCTTTATACCAATATCCGTTGGGAATCACCCATGAGTTGGGGTGCATGGACACTTATGGTCGTTACCCCACTTTCTATTATTTGGTCTGCGAGTTGGGTGCAAGATGTGTTCCCAAATTGGGATTGGAAATATAATTGGATAAAAGATATCCTAACTAAATTTATTGAGATACGAAAACAGGTCGCATGGCTCATTATATTTTTATCAATTATTTTAGGAATGTATACAGGAATCTTATTGTCAGCATTTAATGCTCGCCCCTTTTGGAATACAGCAATCTTAGGTCCATTATTTTTGACATCAGGATTATCTGCTGGGGCAGCATTTATAATTTTGTTATCAAAATCAAAGAAAGAAAAACATCTTTTCATCAAAATTGATTTTATGTTGATTATAACTGAATTGTTTTTGATTGTTCATATGTTTATGGGGTTTCTTGCCGGAACCAAAGTTCATATTGAAGCAGCAAATTTATTTTTGGGCGGCCCATTTACCGTTCAATTTTGGGTCTTTGTTGTTGGATTAGGATTAATAGTCCCAATCTTTTTAGAAATTTTAGAATTAAAAAATAAACCCATACCTGCATATTTGTCAGCTATCTTGGTGCTTTATGGTAGCATCATGCTACGATTTATTGTTGTAGAAGCTGGACAAGCAAGTCGATGGCTTTATTAAAGGAAAGAAAATGAGTTCAACAAAATATATGAATCCTTATTTGGCGGGTATTTTACTCGGTTTAGTCTTAGTTGCCGCATTCTACTTTACAGGAAGAGGATTAGGCGCAAGTGGTGCGGTTAAGAGTGTGGTTGTATCCGTGGTTGATGTGGTTGCGCCCGATCATGCAAATAATTCCGGATTTTATAGCAAATATATTGGTGACGGTAAAAACCCATTAAAAACCTGGCTTGTTTTTGAAGTGTTAGGTGTTTTAGTTGGTGGATTTTTATCTGGGGCGTTTGCAGGCAGACTAAAATTAAAAGTCGAGCATCATCCCAACATTACATCAAAGAAAAGATTGATTTTGGCTGGAATAGGTGGTGTCCTTTTCGGTTACGGAAGTCAACTTGGTCGTGGCTGTACCAGTGGGTCTGCTCTTACTGGAATGGCCGTTTTATCTGTGGCAGGTTTTGTATCAATGATGGCCATTTTTGGTACTGCATTTGCTTTCGCATACTTTTTTAGAAGAAATTGGATTTAGGAGGAAAAAATGGGACCTTTAATACCACAAGAGATTATCGCAGAAGGATGGAATTTTTTAATTGCTTTTGGCGTTGGAATTGGATTTGGTTTTATATTAGAACAAGCAGGATTTTCATCAAGCCGAAAACTGGCAGGTGTTTTTTATGGATATGATGCTGTTGTATTAAAAGTGTTCTTCACTGGTGCGATTACTGGCATGATTGGCTTATTATATTTAAGTCTTTTTGATTGGATTGATTTAAATCTCATTTGGGTAAATCCAACTTATCTTTGGTCAGCAATTATCGGTGGTATAATTATGGGCGCAGGGTTTATAGTTGGTGGTTTTTGCCCTGGAACAAGCGTTTGTGCTGCTGCAATAGGAAAAATTGATGCCATGGTTTTCTTTGGGGGTATTTTTATTGGTATTCTACTTTTCGGCGAAACTTTTGAATGGATAAAGCCACTTTATATGGCTGAATATTGGGGACAAATAAAGCTATCCGAGCTTATTGGAATATCTCAAGGACTATTAACATTTTTTATAATTATAGCAGCATTGTTAATGTTTTGGGTCGCTGAAATGGCTGAAAAGAAATTTCCGCAAAAGGAGTATTAATAATGATTCCAAGATTATTACTATCAGCAGTCTATTTTGGTTTAGGTATTATAATTGCATTTGTACCTGAAAATACAACAAAACCTTTCCGACTTACGGCAGAACAAATGCTAAACGAAGTAAAATACCGTTCTGAAATGGTTTCATCTGATGAATTGGCCGACTGGATGGTAAACCAAGATCCATCTATCCAATTAATTGATATTAGAACACCAAAAGAATTTGACCAATTCCATTTGGAGAACGCATTGAATATTCCATTGAGTCAAATATTAGATGAAGAGTGGATCGATTTTTTAGATCAAGGAATTAAAATGAATATTTTATATTCCAATGGAACAACTTTAGCTCATGAAGCTTGGATGATATCGAGACAATTAGGATATGAAAATAATTACGTCCTTCAAGGTGGATTAAATTATTGGACAGAAACAATCTTAAACCCCAGTGCACCATCTCCCTATAGTGCAGATGATGAAATTGCTAAATATGAATTTCGAAAAGGCGCTAGTCAATATTTTGGAGGCGAAATGAAATCAACGAATGAATCCAAAAAGACTAAAACAGATAAACCAATTATAAAACGCCGAAAGAAAAAGAAAGCACCTCAAGGCGGGTGTTAATTCCAAACTAACGGACTTAATCCCCACTGTTATTAAAACGATATAAGAACTGACTTTTATAATATTATACAATTCTAGACCCCAGAAATCTGTATAAACATCCAATTGATGTCCATCCCAATATTAGGATAGACTTAGAAAAGATTCCTTATTCTGATAAATCCAAATCTAACAATTCAACTTGTTTCGAAAACTTGATAACAAAAAGGGGAAACAATTGCTTCCCCTTTTTTATATAACAAGAATGAATGACTATTTCATAAATACCATTTTAATTGTTTTTCTGAAATCAGGTGTGCTCATTTCTGCAAAATAAATTCCAGCAGGAACAAGGGTTCCTATTTCGGTAAAACCATTCCAAGTAATCACATGTTGACCCGCTTCATATGATTTTTGCGCTAAAGTATTCACTCTTTTCCCCGATACATCATAAATTGTCAATTGCACTTGATCTTCTTTGGGCAATGTAAAAGAGATGTTCGTACTCGGGTTAAATGGATTTGGATAGTTCTGTTCTAAAGTATATTGATTTACGACTGGATTATAAGGATCTGTTGACACAGTCCCATGCATATTTGCCGCGGATGCCACAGCTTCTTCCATGGTTTTATCAGGAATATTATCGTTTGGATCATCATTATGACATCCTAGACATGAAAATCCTAGATCTAAGGATGCTGGGCGAGTTTCATCGTCGCGAACAAATGAACCATCTTCTGTAAACATAGGATCTGCATTCACAGTTATTTTAAATAGATGTGACCGAATATCTCCTTTAAAACCACTTTCTCCTCGAGCAACAGCAGATTTCCCGGCAAAAGGCATATGGCAATCAACACACGTAGCAGAACTTGAATGATTTGTATTTGCGAGATGGGTTGAGTGACAAGATTCTGTACAAGTAAGATCCACACCATCACCATCCCAAACAACGCGTTTATGTGGCTCATGACAAGTTGTACAGGACATAAAACTATGTCCATCCCACGTCAAGGATTCCTCCCACGGCTCATGATGCTTAATGTAGCCACCTTTCGCCTCGATGGGCGCATTAAACCCGCGATTATGGCATGAACCACACAGATAATTAACACTATTTCCATTTGGATCTGGAGGAATTACGCCCAAAGTTCCACCAAAGTCAAGACCCGTTGTATCGGTGATATTAAATTCATATACAAGATCTATATTGGAGGCATTTGGGTCGCTCACATGGTCACTTCCAGGACCATGACACGCTTCACAACCAACACCATCTTCTACAAACGTGCCTAATCCTGTTACGCCATCAAGCCAAGTACCATCGGTTGTTGGAGCTGTGGTATGACATCTGAAACATCCATAGTTATATGTTTTATCATCGCTGGGATGATAATCTTTCCAGCCCCATTCTTCTCCACCATAAAAATTCATTTGATTATGACCTAACCCTTGATTCACAATACTGTTTGCCGTTCCAACAATTTTACCAGTATTATCAATAAATCGCGCCTTCCACCCAAAACCGCCAATCACACCTGTAATATCGTCTAACCAAGATGCGTTTATTGTATCCATCCATGTATCTCTATAGTTGCTTACAAAACTTGGAAATTGAGGTCCGCCATCTGCCGCGGCTCCCAAAATATTCCAACCCTGTGATTTTATATTTGCTTTGAATGGGTGTCCGGAACCAGACCAATCTGTATAATGGTCAGCGTGACAGACTTGACAATTAGCCGAACCCACATAGTCTTGACTAAATACCATACTAAACATACAGCTCAAAGTAACAATCATTCTTTTCATGATATAGCTCCTTTTATTATTTAAGATGTCATTGTCTTGTAATGAATTTAAGAAAAAGGTGCATTTTAAAGAAGACTTGATTGTCTTCTTTAAGTCCTTTTTCAAATACAGGTAAACTGTATTTCATACATTAGCATTTGATATTTTTAATATTATAATTATATTTTTTTTGTCAATTCATTTTTTTTAAAGCTCAGTAATCAATTTCAATCACTAATAATCAAATGGTGTTCTCATTCAATTTGATTTATAATAAAATCCTATCTTAAGTAATATTCTATAAAACAATGCGTCTCAAGATGTATACTAATCTCACTCTAAATCTATTATCAGAAGGGACAGTTTTGCTGTACCTTCTTTATTTTATCAGGATAAATAGTGTAAATTCTTGAATATGAAACATACAAGAATTTTCCCTGTTAAAGAAAAAAGTAAATTTTAACGTGTCATTATAATTAAAACGGGATTTAATATTAATATCTCAACAAAAATTATTCTTTTTATTTTTTGTTCAGTCATTGGTTTAGCACAAGAAAATCAATTAAAATCAATTTCTGTCACAAGCAAAGCAAATGGTGTTCTCATCCAAATGGATTTAGATACAAAACCTATTTTAGATAATATAACTGGCTGGCAAGCAAAATCTGGATGGTTTTACATTACACTTTATCAAGTAACGGGAGACTCATCTTCATTAATGCCATCTAGATTGCCAATTGGAATATCTCGATTCCAAATTTTTAATAATGAAGAATCTCTTCAAATTGGATTACGGATCAATAAGCCCATACAAAATCATGAATTTTCATTGAAAAAAAACTCAAATTCTTTGATAGCATCCCTACATTATTCTACTGAATATCTTGCCCAACTGGATACGATAAAAGATATGAAATTAGACAAAAAAAGATTCGTCATGAAAAATCCATTACGAAATTGGTTATACATTACCGGTACGGGTCTAACTCTATCTGGGATTCTTCAGGATCCTGCGCATAAATTAAATAATCAAACTAACGTGGGCATTGGTCTTCTTTTAACTACCTTACTCGTAGATTTAATTTGGTAAACTAGATGAGAGAAACTATCATATTTTTCGCAATAATTTGGGCGATAGTCTTTATCGGAATGGGACTTTTTATTCGTTATAAGTTTAAAGATAAGTTCGATGAATTGGACGATTAAACTCCTTTTCTATTTATCTTTATACACTGGATTATTTGGGAGTGATTGGTCAATAAGAGAATCCTATAATGCTTTATTTCATTCAAGATCTTCTACCGTCCATGCCACTTTACACGTAAATAATCTTATTAGACATGGCGTAGAAAATTTAGCGAATAATGAAAAAACTAGATTAAGTGAAATTGGGCTTTCTTATCAGGAAGACCAGATTATTATATTGAAATCCAACACGCTAGATCAAAGTTATGACACCGAACATTTTCGGTTTTATTATACACTAGATTCAACATCCAATGATGCTGTGGAAAATGTAGAGTATGTTACAACAATGGCGAGTATCTATGAAAATGTTTGGTCATTTCAAATGGATTCACTGGGATTTGATTCTCCTCCTGTAAACCCAAATAATGATCATGATTTATATGAAATTAATATTGAATACTTACCTTCTAATTATTTTGCCATAACGTATGGTGATGGTTCAGGTTCATCCTGTTACAGCACAATAAAAATGAGAAATTCTTATACTGCATCCCAATTTAGTGATCATTCAGAAATAGAGAATATTCAAGTAACCGCAAGTCACGAATTTTTTCATGCCATTCAATTTGGTTATAATTGCTATGAAGCTTTTTGGTTTATGGAAGCATCCGCCACGTGGACTGAAGACGAATTATATAATGATATCAATGATTTTTATCGATACATCCCAAACTTTTTTTTATATCCTGAAAAAGCTATTAACACTGAAACGTCATTCATGTATGGAACTTGTATTCTTTTCCAATATATAGATGAACATTTAGGCGGTCGAGAAACAATAAGAAACACTTGGAATTTTTCTAGAGACATGGCAAACCCTAGTTCCGATATTAGTTATAAAGCCATTGATGCGGCATTAAACGAAGTGAATTCAAGCTTAGAGAGTGCTGTTACCCAAATGCGTGTGGCAAACCAGATACTCTCTTCTAGCACCAACGCTGGGCTATATGCTTACGAAGAAGCTGACGGTTATTTAACGGTGGTAAATCCGCCTCCTAAAACGGATTATCTCATTTTCGAAAAAGGAAAAATCCAAACAATACTAAATAGCTCCCTTCGGCTTTATAGTTCTCATTATTATTCATTATATACGGATGCACCTATTACACTGAACTTATCAGAATTGAGTGGCCACTTTTCCTTAACATCCGTTGTTAAAATCAACGGTGAAGAAAAATGGGTTGTGAAACACGGACATGAATTAAATATTGATCCCAAAATTGGCATCGAATGGATTGTAATAATTGTTTCAGCAAAAGGTGAAGAAGATTATGATTGGGAATATAGTTTACAGCTTACAGATGGTTATTCTGAAGATTTTACCCTATATCCTCCCTACCCTAATCCATCATTTGGATCTTCAATACAGATAGATTTTCAGGTTATTTCTGAGCAAACTATTCAATTTCGAATCGTTGATATCAAAGGGCGCGAAATATGGAATTATTCCCAATATTTTCCTGAACCAACAGTTACTCAATTAAGCTGGACTGGAAAAAACAAATTGGGACATCCAGTTGCGAACGGGATATATTTTGGAATCATGAAAGGAAATTCCAAAACGAGTATATATAAAATCACTTATCTGAAAAAATAGCTGCTTTTTTAATAATATTCTCTGTCCTTCATTGATAAAAATCATTCAGAACGGAGTGAAGAACCTTCATAGTCAAAAACCAAATCATCGTTTCAGTAGATTCCACGACTCGCATTTTACGAGTCTCTGAATGACAAAAAAAATCCCGCCAAAAATTAAATGAATAATTCTGACGGGATTTTTGTTTCCCTATGAAACAAATCTAAGGTCGTTCTATTCGATACGGTATAGACCAAACTGCAGTATTATATCCACCATCTTCTACAAAAATGGTAGCCAAATCAATGGTTTCAACAAAAGACTTAAATCCACGATGACGACGCCCAAAACCTGGACCATGGGTACGCCATCCTCCTGTATGAATATTATCATTCATAGTAGCATCTAAGAAGGTACCTCTATCATTCAAATATCTTCGACCTCGTGCACGGGAAGATCTACCGTAATTTTTCAGAACCCATTCTCCAACACCAGCACTATCTGCAGTTAGTTCTGGTCCCAAATTATCTACGGTCACTTCAACCTGGTATCTTGAAAAAGCTGTGAATGTTGGTATAGATTCACGATCAATAAACAACTCACTCATTCCATCTGATTCAAAAGAATACAGCAATTCACCTTGATCAAGACTATCTGTTAATGAATAAATTACCAGTGACAAAATAGAGACTTTGTCTCCAGAACCGCCAACCATAGGTGTAAGCCCACTTATTCGCCATGTTGTATCTGAACTTCCATTTCCAGCATCTATATTCACGAATTTTACTTTGCGAGAAAAAATAGTTGAAAATTCTTTAGAGAAGCTTAATGAATCTATCGGTTGATGGCTGGCTGTGTCCATTGCTTTTACAATAAATTCTCCGAAAATAGTATAAGTAATTTGCGCTATAGCCGTATCGCCATTAATATCAAATTCTACAGTCCTATCATGACTTGTAATCTGACGGCCGAACCGGATTTTATAATCTTCGCCAAAAGACAACGTATCACTTAAAATTTTTGAGATTCCATCGGTTTCTAACCCAAATTCATGATCCAAATCTGCATCACCTTCAGTGCCAAATCCATCCACGCCGATGACCTCATCCCGATCTAATAAATCCATTAAGACAGATTCTGTATCATTTACGGGTTCATTCACACATCCATTCAATATTAATAGAATAGACAAACTTATTAAACTTATTTTATTCATTTTATACTCCATTTATTATTTTAGATTAAAATCCACGACGATTTCGTTTTCCAAATTGGTTGTTTTTACCTCGCTTCCCTTTTTTTTCTCGATGTTCTTTGAGCTCACCTCGAACATTTTTCATCATTTTCTGTTTAAACATGCCAAGTCTTGCCAATTGAACAGGTGATAATAAATCATCCATCCCAAGAAGAAAATTAGATTCAAGATCAACAACCTGCTTGCGAAGTTCTGTCATTTTCTTGATGGTTTCTTTTACATCTTTTTCAGAAATATCTTTATCTTTTTTTACTTTCTGCTTTAGATCTTTACCTAAAGCCCGTTCCATTTTCTTTGTATCATCTAATTCTTGACGATGTTGGCGAAACCGTGGGAAAAATTTCTCAGCTTGTTCTGTCGTAAGTGCTAATTCGTCTGTGAGTTTCCAGACCATCATCATTTCCATTTTCTCAGACCGTTCATGGTCTTTTTCAGGACGATCAAAATCCTGTGCCATTAAACCGGAAATAAGAGCTAATAATAGTATTGATTTCATAATATTATTTCCTTTTCATTTGTTAATTCGTTAATTAAATCTACTGAGTCCCAAAAATCGCCTTCATCTAAAAGAAAATAAGCTAGCTGTTCAGTGTAATCGTCACTTACTTCAATTGAATCAATATCCACAGTCCAAAAATCTGTTTCAAAATAATTTTCTGTTTCATCCACATAAAACAATTCATGGTCATTAGGCGTTTTTAATTCAATCACAGATAATACACCAATTATCAATACCATCATGAGTGAAGTCAATCCAACTATACGACTTTCTTGAGATTTTTTCACGCGCCCATGTAATTGACCTAAAAATTTATTAGAATCTACCGTCGATTGAATCTCTGTTCTTGTGTTCAATATTTTTTGTTCAAAATCATTCATGGCTTAACCATTCTTTTAGAGTTGTGACTGCGTGATGATAATTCACCTTTGCAGACCCAACAGACATCCCTGTTATTTCTGAAATCTGCTGATAAGGTAATTCTTGTGCAATTCTCATCATCACAACCGTTCTTTGTTTTTTCGGAAGTTTTGCCACAGCTTCCCACAATTCTTTTTTAGTCCATTCACTTTCAAACGTTGTGTCATGCTCACTTTTCTCTTGTGCTTGGTCTAAATGAAGTAAATTTTTCCACTTATTTCGTGTAAGATATGAATTGGCTGTATTCATATTAATTCGATAGAGATAGGTTGTAAATGCTGATTCAAAGCGAAATTTCTTAAGGTGTTTATATAGTTTAAAAAAGACATCTTGTGCCAAATCTTCCGACGCCATTCGATCGAAGGTAATATTATAGAAAAATCCAATCGTATTAGATAAATGACGGCGGACAATTTCATCAAAAGCTGATAAATTTCCTTTTTGGTAATCTTGAATGAGTTCGTGGTCGTTTTGCATATCATTTCACCCCATAGGACACTCAACACCCCAAGAGGTTAAAAAAGTTTTTTTTAGATGAACCATTGTCATTTTAACCAATGGGTAATTTTCCTTATCTTCTGCCTTATTAATCTTTACTTTATGGTAACTCAAATAAATAAACCTACCCCAAATTCAAAACAACTTGCTGCCATTACGCATCCACCGGCTCCATTAATGATTCTTGCCGGCGCTGGGACAGGAAAAACATTTACGCTCGAAAATAGAATTGTTCACTTAATTGAACATTACAAAATCGATCCAAGCCATATTCTTGCTATAACTTACACAGAAAAAGCTGCACGAGAATTAAAAAATAGAATAGTTGATCGCGTCGGAAATATCGCTCACACCATGACGGTAAACACTTTCCATTCATTTTGCTTTCGATTATTAAAAGATTTTGGCGATGGGACGCTCCCCCAATTATTAGATGAAAGCGAAGCGATTCATATGCTATTAGATCGATTTGATGAATTTTCATTCACTTCTGATGAATTTCCCATGGATCCACAACGAGCAGTGACAGAAAGCTTTATTCCATTTTTCAATCGAATGAAAGATGAGTTAATTAATCCAAGCATCATGGAGATTCCCGCTATTGATCAGGATGGCCTCATAACTGAAGAAATTGCAAATCAGCTGCTTGATTTAAAATATATATATCCCCAATTCCAAGCATGGAAAAAACAAATCAATGTTGTGGATTATGGTGATATGATTTTATCAGCCTATGAATTATTAAATAATAACCCAACCATTCTAAAAAATGTGCAAGATCAATTTCGTCACTTGATTGTGGATGAATTTCAAGATAATAATTTCGCGCTCAATGAAATTATTGGTCTCATTGCGGGAAAAAGACAATTCATTACAGTTGTAGGAGATGACGATCAAGTTATTTACAGTTTTCGTGGCGCAAATTCCTATAATATTCAAGCATTTAGAGATCGATATGGTAATCATCCACAGTACAAACCCATTGCCTTAGAAGAAAATTTTAGGTCAACGCAACCCATTCTGGATATTGCAAATATTAGTATTAAAGAAAATATTGATCGAATGGAAAAGACCCTGAAATCAAAAGTAGATATGGAACCGATTTTACCCATTCGATTCTGGGGAGAAAAGACTGAACAAGTTGAATTTATTGTACGAGAAATTCTACATCTACTTGATGAAGGCTATGCTTATACAGATTTCGCTGTATTATGCCGAACACATTCTCAATCAAGTTCTATTCTTGATGCACTAAATCGTGCTGGAATTCCTGTCCAATCTAAGTGGCCCAATTTCTTTAATATTGCATCCATTCGTGATATTATTGCTTGGTGCCAAATAATTGGAAAAGGAACATATCAAGATTCTGCTTTATATCGAATTATTGAAAAAGAATGTGGATATGAAGTTGTTCATTCTATATTTAAACGAATAGAAACTAGAGAGAAAACCCCGCGTTTTACCTTGCTGCAAACAAAACCACATCTTCATTCTGAGTACCCGAAAATTCAACCCCTTATTCATTCCATTTCAAAATTAAGATTACTCTGCAAGAAAAAATCAGCGGGCGAAATGCTCTGGATTATCACTGATCAATTACATATTATGAAACAGCATGCTAAACGATATAGCATGAATGATCATTTTTCACTCTTAAATGTGGGCGATTTGTTACGGAGAGCTCAAGATTTTACTCGGCGAAATAAACGAAATCACAGCTTATTTGCATTCAATGTTTATTTAGAAGCTATGATGAGAACCGGGAAACTCCCATCAATCAAACCACCGACCTATAGACATTTAGAAGGTGTTTTGGTTAATACAGTCCACGGTGTAAAAGGCGGTGAGTTTCCAGTGGTATTTCTACCCTTTCAACGAAGTGGCAGTTTTCCCTTAAATTATCGCTCTGAGAAGCGAATTAGTCGCCCACCGGATGATTGGCTAGCTTATGCAGAAAAAACAGATTTAACGCCAAAAGAGCACCACTATCAAGAAGAAAGGCGACTCTTTTATGTTGCCATCACTCGGGCGAAAGAAAAACTATATTTATTGGCTCCGAAAAAAGCCACATCAATTTTTATTAAAAAATTATCAAATACTTTGATGGAGGACCATCCTATGACAGATCCAGATAAAAAACTTAAAACCTATTCTGATCTTAAAATCAAATATGAACAAAAATTACAAAAAGCACTTTCTCGAGAAGATTATAAAAATGTTAATTATTGTTCCGATGCACTTTCATGTATTACAAAACATGAATCTGGAGAAAAACTCGAATTGGGGAATTTAGATTGGGAAAAAGAGCTAGCAATCGACTTAAATCAAGAATTTCAGATTGAAATTCCAGAGCGCATCAATCTTTCAGCCAGTGCCATCGAGACTTATGAATCTTGTCCACTAAAATTTCGTTTAGGGCGTATTGATGGTGTACCACAAACAGCAAGTAAACC
>Ga0233435_1000577_pt1 | contig 42183 bp, 48 predicted proteins | sample SI_122_August201_3_FD_182735 | JGI IMG/M metagenome (GOLD analysis project Ga0233435, IMG submission 182735) | Seawater microbial communities from Saanich Inlet, British Columbia, Canada - SI_122_August2016_135_MG | ecosystem: Environmental > Aquatic > Marine > Inlet | place: Canada: British...
ACGCAAATAACCAATTATCTGCTCTGGTGAATATCTTTTCCTGGCCATTTTTATCCCCCCCTAATCAACAGGTTTTTGACCCAAACCCTAACATAGCGAATGGATCAGTTTTCGGGGGGCAGGCCATGGGTGCTATTGGAAGAACAGGCTCATGTTGGTGGCTGGGCTGATGCTTGCAATGCCTTTATATGGATGCGCGGCGGGCCAGGTTATGGTTGCCTCTTATGAAGATGAGAGTGCAAATTGTGTTCAACTGGAAAAGGAATTGGCAGTGGCGCAGACGAGAATGCAAAAACTGGAAGCTACCGATTCTACAGGAAGGGATATCCGAAACTTTTTATTAGGAGTGGGTGGGTTCATCATCCCGCCACTTGGGATCGTAAACGCGGCTTTGTTTTTGACAGACTCTTACGCGGCGGATTACTCAGAGAAAAAGACTTTAAAAAACCGTTATAACAATATGGTGATGATCAGCCAGGGACAGGGATGCGGATCGAAATACGCATTGATTCCTATAGAGAGAGAAACTGAAGAACCTAACGCGTGATAAAGCTGGGGCCTGTGTTTTCCTTTCTGGCTTCAGGCGAAGAAGAAATCGGCGATGATAGCGGGAAAAAATTGCGGCAGTAAATGATAAAAGGCACCCAGCACGAACAGTTGCACGAAACCCAAAATCCAAATCCATTTCAGAGCGGTATGCGGGACATATTGTGCATGCCGGGTGTATTTTTTAGTGACCACAAAAAAGCTCCCGACATAAATGCCGGTAAATATCAGAGCTAAACCAATGGCTTTGCCTCCTCCCCATTTGAACATTACCCAGAGAATATATTTCATGGCAAACAGGGCGGCGCAGGAAAGAACGGTGAAAAGTAGAAAACAAATTACGAGATTTTTCATTATCAGAGGGGAAAGCAGGGTTACAATTTGGCACCATGACGTTTAAGCAGGTTGGCAATATCCATATTTCCGTTGGCGAGCGCAATATGCAGCGGATTCCGACCGTCTGCTCCCTTCGCATTCACGTTAGCCCCGTGAAAAATGAAAAGCCTGGTGATCTTCTGTTGGTCCCACTTTGCGGCTTCATGAAGTGGGGTTTGGCCATCGTTATCCGGGTGGTGAATCGGAGCACCATTGCGAATTAGAAACTTGGCAGTACTCAGGTGGCCCTTTTCTGCCGCCCAATGCAGGACCGAGCGGCCTAATCTGTCTCTGGCACCGATGTCTGCCCCCTTATTGAGTAAAAGTTTTACGAGGGGCATATTTCCCTGGGCGGTAGAGGAGTGTAATGGAGTAGTGCCCCAATCTGAATGATTATTTACGTTTGCCCCTCTTTCGATCAGTGCCCGACCAGCTTTGGTACTGCCCTGGTCTGTAGCCAGATGGAGAGGGGTGTAGCCATAACTATCTTTAGCTTCCAGTTTGGCACCCTGGCCAAGGAGTACAGGCACAAGTTTATCCAGGTCTTCCAGTGCTGACACATGCAGAGGAGTCAGGCCTTCATGATCGGGAAGGTTGACATCCGCTCCCCGCTCCAGCAACAGACGGACAAAACTGAATCGGTTGTGGAATACAGCCTGGTAAAGTGGTGTGATGCCTCGGTTGTCCTGCGTATTGATGTCGAGCCCGATAAGCAATCGCTTGGCCCGGCCCAGGTCTCCACTCTCAATGGCGTTGAGTAATTGTTTGCGGGTTGCAGGCGAGGAAGGAACGTCTCTTTGGCCTGCAGAAATTTCTGAAATCAGATTTAGTGGTTTGGTTTCAGGCGGGGGCAGGGAGGCTGGTAAACCGGTAGCGGCAGGGCCAAGATCCTCAAAGAGGGCGGGCAGAGGATCTGCGATGGGAGAGCTTTTATCGACTCCGGCAAAAGCCGGCCCCGTCCCTAACATTACAAGGGATAAAAAACCGGCAAACAAGATTTTCCATTCATGGCCCATAAAATGATCACTCGTTTCCTCAAGGCGTAGCCTTGTCGCTATAAGTTAAGTTTTTTCTTTAACGCACTATTCAGTGATTTCAATTTTTTAATTTCAGTTTCGAGCTCCGTAGCTCTTTTTTTGCAGGAGGAATAAAGTTCCCGGGCACCTTTCCACATTTTGGTCGAAACCATATAACCGGTCTTCAATTTATCGGTTGTATTTTTTAACAGCAGTTCGAGGAACCGGTCCATCAGTTCGTGGTTCTGTTCGGTAATGCCCCAGTCAATTTCCACCACTTCAGCATCTTTGTCTTCAGGCACTTCCACCGTAGCGGTCCGCCCCTGAGCATCCACGACCGTTTGCTCACCAAAACAGGTGACAGGTTTGATATGAGTGATAACCTTGTCACCGGAGCGGATGCGGGCATCGCCCTTTAACAACCAGAAAACGGTGGTCTCAATATCTCCTTGATGAATAATGATTTCTTCAGGCTCGAAAGTCTTGTAGCGGATATAGGCGCTTTTGTCCGGGCCAGCCAACTGGGAGATTTCTTTTAATATTTCTTCGTCGCCCGAAAAAACTTCCGTAAAAAAAGGAATCTGCTGCAAAACAGAAACAGCAACGGGAAATTTTGCCGTTTGTTTTTTATTAGACTTTCTTAATAAGGTCAGAAAAGCTTTATCATTCACCCAGTCTCTCCTGGTTCGTGCGAGGTTAAATATCACGTTTGCTAGCAACGATGCTCCTGATTGACGAGCCGCGACTGGTTCTCTTTGCTATAAGTTAAGTTTTTTCCTTAATGCAAAATTCATCGCCTTCATTTTTTTATTGTCAGTTTCAAGTTCCTCAATTCTTTTTTTGTAGGCGGAATTTTGGTCGCGGGCTCCTTTCATCATTCTGCCCGAGACCATGTAAGCGGTTTTCAATTTATCGGCGGTACTTTTCAAGAGCAGTTCGAGGAACCTGCTTCGCAGTCCATCGTCCTGTTCAGTAATGCTCCAGTCAATTTCCACCACATCAGCATCGCTACCCTCAGCCACTTCTACCGTAGCAGTCCGCCCCTGAGCATCCACGACCGTTTGTTCGCCAAAACAGGTGATAGGTTTGACCTGGGCGAGAACCCTATTGCCTGAGCGGATGAGGGCCTCGCCTTTTAATAGCCAGAAAACGGTGGTCTCAACACCCCCCTGCTGGACAATGATTTCTCCAGGTTTGAAGGTTTTGTAGCGGATGTAGGGGGTGTTATCCGGGTCGGCTAATTGGGAGATCTCTTTTAATATCTCCTCATCTTCCGAAAAAAATTCAGTAAAAAAAGGAACTTGCCGCAAAACAGCAATCGAAACAGGAAATTTTGCAGTTCGCTTCTTGTTGAATTTTTTCAGAATTTCCATCAAACTTTTCTCATCCACCTCGTCTCTCCTGATTCGTGTGAGTTCATTTTAAAACATTTTTGGAGATGTCCATCAGCTATTTTTTTATTTTCACGGAAAGGGCATAAAGGATGAAACTACCCAAACTCAACTTGAATACCAGGCTTGCCCAGAATTGCAAGGGCTGGGTTTCCATGAGTATTTTTACTTCGCCCTCCTGAATATTAAACGATTTCATCTCTCCCGTATAAAGCATTTTAAAACTGGAAAAGATCAATAGTGCGGCAAACGCGAAAAACAGATAATTGAGTACGCTTTTTTGGCGATCAGGAAAATGAAGATAGTTCGCCAGAAAGCCTAGCAGGATGAAAATAACGATGCCTACGGTGATGAAGGTGATTGTGTCCATTTTTCAGCGATTAAGAATACTTTTGTTGCATGACCGGTCAGAGCTCAAGACAGGCCGGGGAGAAGAACTTTTAATGCTTCGGCGATGATCCCTATTGCCAGACTGCCCAGGAGCAGACCCATAACCTGAGTGATAAATTTGATTCCCGCCTTTCCCAGGATTTTTAAAATCCTGGTCGCGAGTTTTAAAGAGACCCAGATTAGAATGCCTATCAGAACAAATTCCACAATAGATATTAGTTTAGCCGACCATAGGGTGAATTCGCTGGATTGAATGATCACGGAGCTTATGGCAGCGGGTCCAATGAAAAGAGGAAAAGTCATGGGCATAAAGGCAATATCCCCTTTAATGTCTTCTTCCTCGGAAAATAAATTAGAGATTTTGTTGTTTGTAAGCATGGTGAAGGCGATATAAACCAGGAAAATTCCACCTATCAGTTTGAAAGCTGGCATTTGAATGCCGAAAAAAACCACAATATTTTTTCCGAATAAAAAAGACAGGGTTAATAAAGCCACCGAAGCGCAACAGGTTTTGAAAATTATTTTATTGTGCTCTTCGTCGGTTTTATTGGCGGTCAGGGAAATGTAAACAGGAAGGTTGCCAATGGGGTCAATGATGGCCAGTAAAATCACAAAAGTTTTTATCAGTTCTGTAATGTCGGTCATTTTTTACATATCTCCACATTACTTTTTTCTGTAATTTTTTTATTTTTGCTTTTACTAATAATAAGCTTGATTTTGTGCATTGACAAAATTATATTTTGGTCTAGATTGTATCCGGTCAGTGTGTTTGTCCTCGTAATTTTCCTGCAGAATTTTTTTATGCCCTCATTTGTTTATGGTTGCGAAGAATGTTCTACCGAACTGAGGTTCATGGTTTCCTTTGCTTTGGATGAGAATATAGGTATTCATTGTCCCAAATGTAATGACGTGAAGAGGTTTAAATTGGAACGAGAAGGGAATGTGGGTGAGGACTGGTATTCAAATATTCTGATTAAAAACAAGAAACGGCGGGATGAAGATGGCCTTTACAAAAAATCCCCTGAGAGAGAGCAGATCCTTGCAAGTTGAGAAAAGCCCTCAGTCAGCATTGGTAGTGGGATCATAGCTTTCCAGCCCAAACAGGTTCATATAATAAGCGAATGTGTTTTTAACCGTGATAATACCCACCACCTTGCCTTGATTCGTGACGGTGATATGTCGCGTATTGTGGTCCGTCATAAACTCTGCAGCTTCAAGAATATGATTATTATGGTCCAGAGTGTAAAGAGGTTGGCTCATGATCTCGGATACGAGAGTAGATAGCGGGAGCCCGGCCCCTACCACCTTGCGTGTGAAATCCCTTTCCGTAATGATACCAATGTGATTTTCATTTTCAGTTATGAGAATGGCACTGGCATTTTCCGTATCCATTAAATGTGCGGCCTCCTGAATGGTGGCTTTCACATCTATGCTGCTGACGGGGGTGGTCATGAAATCCCCTAGTTTTTCTTTTGGGTGTTCAGATTGCGGAAATCCTGTCATGGTGCAGTCTCCTGTGATTTTTTAGAGGTTCCTCTTGTTGCCAAGATCTTCAAATCCATTTTATCCCTTTTTGTGAGAGGCTTGCCAACTTTTATATAGCCAGGCCCATGTCAGAAAGATTCCCGCCCAACCCAGGTAAAACATTATTTTTGATAGACCCTGATCAACGCCCCATAAATCAAAGCGGTTGAATATATTGCGCCAGTCATGTGCCTCCAGGTCCAATCCCCCGATCAGAGGAAGCTTTAAGAAGCGACCATCTGCCATGTAAATACTCACATCAATAAAATTGCCAAAAAACCAAAGCAGGGCGAAGGCGGTTCCCGTTCGGTCTCTTTGATGAAAAAAGGATGCAAAGACGACAAAAGGAATCAGGCATTGATTCAGGCTTCCTCCAAGAATCGTCAGGGTATCGTTGCCGAAAAAGCTGAAGAGGATGTGCCCTGCTTCATGGAACACGAGGTTTACATTATGTACCATGCCGGTAAATACAGACCAGCCTTCAATCAATGTTGTTTTGGGGAAAAAGATAATGTGCAATAAGAACAAAAGCGAAAGAAAAATGAATGCAGGGGTCGTAACTGGTTTCCAGGGTCGGGCTAAAAAAGGAACCCGTATTTTTTCAGCCGAACTTTTTTCTTCGATTTCAATATTGTTTTTATTGCTGATTGTGTCCTGTCGATCCAAAGAGGCTTGGTATTTGGCAAAGATCAGCCCACAATTAACGCAGCTTTTTGCGTCGGGTTGCTCAAACTGGCATTTAGGGCAAATCATTGTGAGCCTGGAGGAAAAGGTAAAAGGCAGAACTATAATACCAAGGATGATATCCTTTCACCGGTCAGGTTGAAAAAGAACTGGCTTTTAATAAGTACCTGTTATATAATGGGAAATACTGTAAGTGATTTAGCCGTCTAGAGAATGACAGGTGTATTGCCAAAACTACTGATTTTTGGTTGAGTAGCTCCCGGATCCTCGGTTGTCTGATTTATCTCCCCCGTTTTCTCATTTAAGCTCAAATCCTCTTTTTATCAATTATAGCGTTCTCAAGCTTAGGTTTTGAGCTCGATCTATCGGACTGGCCCACGTTCTGAGTCAGCCAAACAACCAAAAGGAAAAATATGTTAATGCAATCATCAACCGTGGGCTTTGATGCCCTCAATCTTATCGACCCTATTTGCCGCGCTGTTCGTGATGAGGAGTATACCTCCCCCACACCGATTCAGCAGAAGGCTATTCCGCATCTGTTAGAAGGCCGGGACCTTTTAGGCTGCGCACAAACCGGAACAGGAAAAACGGCGGCTTTTGCCTTGCCTATATTACATCTCCTGTCAGAGAGCCATCAGGCTTCCGGACCCAGGAGCCCGCGCGCGCTGGTGCTCACACCTACCCGGGAACTGGCTTTGCAGATCAGTGACAGCTTTCGTGTTTATGGTCGCCACTTGAATTTAAAGCAGGCATTGGTGTACGGCGGGGTGAGCCCGAAACCACAAATTAATGCTTTAAAGCGGGGAGTAGATATTTTGATAGCCACCCCGGGCAGGCTGATCGACTTGTATCAGCAGAGATGCCTGCGTCTGGATAAAATAGAGGTGCTTGTGCTCGATGAGGCGGACCGCATGCTGGATATGGGGTTCCTGCCTGACATCAGAAAAATTTACGGGATGACACCCAAAAATCGCCAATCCATGTTATTTTCCGCCACGCTTCCTGATGATATCCTGCGCTTGACCAAGGATTTTCTCAGCGACCCAGTGCGGGTTTCTGTGAATCCCCCAGCCAGTACTGTGGAAAAAATAGATCAGCGGGTTTTGTTCGTGGATCGCGAAAATAAAGGAGCTTTGCTGGAAGCCGTTCTTCAGGACGAGGATATTGACAAAGTGCTGGTGTTCGCTCGTACCAAGCATGGCGCGAACCGAATTGTCAAGAACCTGGGAAAGGCCCGGATCAAGGCGGATGCGATACATGGTAATAAATCCCAGGCAGCACGCATGGAAGCGTTGAAAAGGTTTCGTGCCGGAACACTGCAGGTGCTGGTTGCTACCGATATCGCATCGCGGGGTTTGGATGTCGATGGAATCACCCATGTCATTAATTATGAGCTTCCCAATGAGGCCGAAAGTTATGTTCACCGCGTAGGAAGAACAGCAAGGGCGGGAGCAGTCGGCGTTGCCCTTTCTTTCTGTGATGCCGGGGAAAAAGGTTATCTGCGCCAGATTGAGAAAACCATCAACAGGACGGTAAGCGTGATAGATGACCATCCCTACCATTCGGAGTCTATTGCCTCCAAACGAGTGAGTGGGAATGGTGGTAAAGCCGGAGGAAAATTTTCATCCCGGCGTTATGGCAACCACACTACTGGGTCCAGACCTTCCGGAAGCCCGGGGAAAAACCAAAATCGAAAAAAACATTTTTCTTCAAAACCCGGAAAGAGAACCCGGAGCCGTGCTCCCAGAGCAGCAGCGAGCCACTAGGCGTGGGGCCAGCACTGCATTGCCCACAAAGCAGGCTGAATACTCAAGCGCAATACTCTAACAATTCCCCCTGATAAGGGGGATAAAGGGGGTTTGCGTAAGCTAGTAGCTTTATTGAGGAGCAACAAAGAGTTGTCTCGGTTGAAAGAGCCATTGCTATCTGCCTCCCCTGCTAAGGGGCCACGGATCCCATGAAGTTTTCTCGCCCCTTGATCAAAGCGTTCCTGATTTTTCCAATGAATGTGATGGGGGTCATCCCTGCGTTTCTGATCTGGTGTTCGCGGCCCGGAGGAGTGCTGGAGCGTTTCCCATATAGTTTTAGTAATATAAGGTCTTTGGTGGCAATGCTGTTGATTGCAGTAGGGGCAGGGTTATGCTGGAAAACGGTTTCCCTGTTCACCGAGTATGGTGAAGGAACCCCGGCCCCGTTTGATCCGCCCAAAAAACTGGTGATTCGGGGGCCTTATATTTATACGCGTAACCCCATGATGGTTGCGGTTTGCCTGGTGTTATCGGGAGAAGCCTTGCTTTTTGCTTCGGTTCCATTAGGGTTATGGTTCCTGACTTTTCTTGGCTTGTGCCTGATTCTCATTCCGTTTTGGGAGGAACCGGATCTGGAAAAAAGATTCGGCGAATCTTACCGGCAATACAAACAAAAAGTCCCTCGCTGGTTCCACTAGGCGCCGGCCAGCGTGACGCTGGACTCAATTTGCAATTGTTTTATTTGGCTAGCAAGAGGTATAGACGGCTTGATGAGCTCTTGCCAGTTGCCCCTACGGCTAGCAGTGGTTTTTTATGAGTGATGAAGAAGAAAAATACGGTCTGATGGATTGGGTTGGAACGGCGATAGGCGTCGTGGTTGCCGGATTCATCATTTTTATTTTGATCTGGCCTCTGATTGATCCTACACCTGACAAGTCTTCTACGCTAAAAGAAAATATTCAAAAAATGAAATAAGAGGTTGTCACTCAAATGGTGGTTGGGTTTTGCGCAGATAGTCTTCCTCTGTTAAATTCATTCTTCCCTTAATAAAGCCTTTTTTTCTTTCAGCTATGGCGATAGCCTGGGCATCATTTTTTTCTTTTCCCAGTCGTTTGGAGATTTCAATTTCCTTAATAGCATTTTTCCAATCTTTCAGTTCTTCGTATACACTGATCAAGTTCAGATGTGCCTGCATGTGGTTTGGGTTGATCACGAGCACCTTCCGATAGTATTCAGCGGCTTCCTCATTTTTCTGGTGGTACCAGTATTCCAGAGCGATTTTAAAAAGAATTTCAGTGTCATTTGGTTGCAGAGGCTCGGCCTTTAAGAATTCTGCCACGGCCAGGTCGTTGCGGGTCATTTTAGAATAGACATTCCCTAATCCCACTCGGGCCTGTAAATTTTCGGGTTCCATCGTCAGGACCTTGTTGAAAGATTCGATCGCCTCTTTTCTTTGATCCGCTTCATCGTAGATCAACCCCATCCGGATATAAGCGGGAACAAACTGAGCATCCAACTCCAGCGCCTGGCGCAAAATATCAACGGCCTCGTCATAGGCTCCGATTCTTTGTTTATCAATAGCCATTTGAATCATGGTGTTGGGATCGGAAGGCTCAATCGGTGCTTTAGTGCTATCATCAATTTCTCCACAACCTGTTAACAAGAGACAGAGAAATATTATTTTGAGGTTTAATGGCATACGAAAATAATGTGAACCCTTAAGGAAAATGTCTGAATAATAGAGAACCTCTTTAATAATATCTCAAGGTCTAATATAATTATAGGACTTTATGTGGGGGCATAGCCCTCAACCAAAAAATAGTGACAGGAAAAAACAATGTCGGACGAACTTCAATATACAGAGAATGCAGAGGGGAAATTTGCGGTTCCCTGCCAGATTAAACTTGCTCAAGATTGCGTGCAGTTGGGAGAATTTTGTGAAAGCAAGGAAGGCGCACGTCACTGGGTTGAAGAAGAATGCTGGATTTATTCCGGTGAGGGTTATTTTTGCGCCGAATGCAATGAGCAAATCATGCGTAACATCGCAAAACTATCAACAAAAAAAATGAACTAACCACCACTAGGCGCCAGCGTGACGCTGGACCCAGCGGGCAATAACTTTCATTGGCTAGCTAATGATGCTCTCGGCTTGATGAGTTCTTGCCCTCTGCCTCCCCTGCCAAGGGGCCTCCCACGGGAGTGGGCTAACGGAATTTTATGAAACTGATTGAAGTAATCACGGATGCTCAGAACCTCAAGCCGGTCACCAGCATTGCTGAACAGCACAACTCCGAGATCAACTGGGTAGGTTCTGCGGATGAGCAGGGCCGACAGTTGATCCGTATCCTTGTCAGTGATGAGGATCGACAGTCGGTGCTGGACGCCCTGCAGGGGTTGTTGGGGGAGACCTCAAAGATTCTCGTTTTATCGCTGGAAGCTGTACTTCCGAGAAAAGAGCCCGACCCTTCTGATACGGAAGCAAACGAAGCGGTGACTACCACCCGTGAAGAGCTCTATAGCGAAATAGAAAAAAATGCGAGACTCGATTCCACTTATCTGTTGCTGGTATTTTTATCTACCGTAGTGGTGGCGATTGGTTTGATTGAGGACAATGTAGCAGTGGTGATTGGTGCCATGGTCATCGCTCCTCTTCTGGGTCCCAATATTGCGCTTGCCCTGGGTGCCGCGTTGGGCGATATGCCGCTGATGTGGAAAGCGATTAAAACCACCCTGGCGGGAATTGCATTGGCATTATTTCTTTCAGTGATCCTCGGAGTTTTTTATCCACTCAATTTAGACAGCCATGAATTAATGGCTCGTACTGACGTGGGTTTGGACTCGGTTGTTTTAGCACTGGCTTCTGGAGCCGCCGCTGTGATTTCGCTAACAACGGGTCTTGCGAGTGTGCTGGTCGGGGTGATGGTGGCGGTTGCTTTATTGCCTCCGACTGCTACCCTTGGAATAATGCTGGGTTCAGGGCAGACAAAACTTGCTGTAGGGGCCGCTTTGCTATTGGCGGTGAATATTGTGTGCGTAAACCTGGCTGCAAAGATTGTGTTCTGGGTCCGTGGTGTTAAACCACGTAGTTGGCTGGAAAAACAAAAAGCCAACCAGTCCATGGTGACTTATCTGGTCATTTGGGTTCTTTCCCTTACGTTCCTTTTGGTGGTGATCTTCATTCGCAAGGGACTGCTGAAGGGTTTCTGAGAATTACTTTTTGGGGTGTTCTTAAGTAATGCCGGAAAACAAAAAATTTCTACAGGCGGAAAAAGAGCAAGCAATGATTTGCATGGAATATTTTGAACCGCGCCAACTCTTATAGATAGACAGCAAATTTTTTAACGTTGGTCGGCTCTGTAAATCCAGTCGAATAAGGGGGAGGTCCCTTGGAACCAATCTGGTTACCCGTATTAGGGCTTAGCGGCTTGTTAGGGCTGGCTGTTCTAATGTATCCAGCTTCGCATCGTCTTAATATTCCGTACACAGTTTTATTGGCGATCATAGGTTGTCTTCTCGGTTACTTCGCAGAATGGGGAGTTGACCTTCGACACCTTGGAATCATCGGTGATTTTCTCGGTAGCCTGAACTCCTTCAGTATTTCCTCGGATGCAGTCCTTTTCATCTTTCTTCCTGTTCTGGTTTTTGAGGCCGCGTTGGGAATAGATGCGCATCGATTAATAGATGACATTGCCCCAATCCTTTTGCTTGCAGTTATCGGGCTTATAATTTCGGCCTTCATGGTGGGTTATACGCTTCACTGGGTATCCGGTGTTTCACTTATTGGTTGTCTGCTGTTAGGTGCCATAGTGTCTGCGACGGACCCTGTAGCGGTAATGGCAATATTCAAAGAACTACAGGCTCCAAAAAGACTGACGGTTTTGGTAGAAGGTGAAAGCCTGTTTAACGATGCTACCGCAATAGTTCTGTTCGGAATTTTATCCGCTGTGCTGTTGGGGAATTCCGATGGGGATATTTTTTCCGGGGTTCAATCTTTTTTTAAAGTTTTTCTGTTAGGGATTCTGGTCGGCGTAGCCATCGGTTACGGTTTCTGTTCCGTTTTATCTGCAATGGGGAAATACCCTCTCGTCCAAATTACTCTTACCTTATCGCTGGCCTATTTTTCTTTCATTCTTGCCGAGCATTATCTACATGTTTCAGGAGTAATGGCCGTGGTGGGTTCTGCTTTAGTAGTAGGTTCTTTTGGTCATGCGACCCTTTCTCACGAAACCTGGGAAAAACTGCATGAAACATGGGACCATTTCGCCTTTTGGGCTAATTCGGTCATATTTGTTCTGGTAGGAATGATCGTTCCAAGAATCATGGGAAGTATCAGCCTGCATGAATGGTTTCTGCTTGGAGTATTGGTTCTGGCAGCATTCGGAGCGCGGGCTTTGGTCCTCTTTGGTGTGCTCCCTTTATTCGAAAGAAAGCATTCAGCGGCAAAAATCAGTGTTGCATATAAAGGAGTCATGCTTTGGGGTGGCCTTCGGGGAGCTGTTTCGTTGGCCCTGGCATTATCCATTATGGAAAACACATTATTCACTCCTGAAACACAAAGGTTTATTGGAGTGATGGTTACGGGGTTTGTCTTTTTTACCCTGCTGGTCAATGCAACAACCACTGGGGCGGCACTGAAGATATTTGGATTAGATCAGCTTGATCCCGTTGACCAGATAATCCGCAGTCGGGCTCTCAAACATTCATTGACTCAATTTCAAAATGCCCTGAAAAACAAAGCCAAAGAGCACAATATAACGTCTGAGTTATCCGATAGCATTCTCAAACAATACCGGGAGGATGAAGAAGCGGTTGATAAATCACTGGCCGGGTCCAGGGAGCTTTCTGAAAATGATTGGATTCGGGTAGGTCTTTTCGATTTGTGCGCTCTTGAAAAAACAGGCTTCCTTAAACAGTTTGAGGAAGGTTTTATATCCACCTATATCGTCCGTCGACTTTTAGCGCAAGCGGAAGATATGCTGGACAGTTTACAAACCGGAGATGCCCGGGAGGGATATAAAAAATCCTCAACAAAAATTTTAGCGTTCAACTGGAGGTTTCATTTGGCACTTACCCTTCACCGTAGGTTTGGATATAACAAAGGACTTTCAACGCATCTTGCTGACCGCTTTGAAATTCTGCTCTCCAGTCAAACAGTGATGAAAGAAAACTTATTAACCGCACTCCCAAAAATGGAACCTCTGATTGGGGAAAAATCTAGAGAAACTTTGCAGTCTTTAATCGAAAGCCGCCTCCAAAAAACAGAGCAGGCCTTACATATGCTCCAATTGCAGTACCCGGATTATTTTCTGATGTTGCAAAAACGTTATTTAAGTTATTTGGCGATAAGGCTTCAGGAAGCGGATTACGAGCAACTTCGCAAGGAAGAGGTTATCAGTGGAGAGGTATTTAAAAATCTGGAAGCAGGTTTGGAGACCCGGATTAGGAAAATTAGATCCCGCCCGGCTTTGGATCTTCATCTGGAACCTGAAAAACTGGTACAACGTGTTTCCTTGTTTTCAGATTTCCCCCCTGATCGGTTAAATCATATATCCCGGCTTCTGAAACCCATGCTGGCAGTTCCTGATGAAATAATTATTAAAAAGGGAGAAATCGGGCATGCCATGTACTTTATTTCCTCCGGTTGTGTTGAGGTGGAAGTTCAACCAGAGCCCGTTCGTTTGGGGAGCGGAGAGTTTTTTGGTGAAATTGCGTTGATCAAAAATAATCCCAGAACTTCTACAGTAAAAGCCCTGGGGTTCTGCGATCTGCTTGTCCTCAGTGACTCGGACTTTAATTTGTTTTTAGATGACAATCCTGAAATTCGACAAACCTTGTCCGAAACTGCTGATAGGAGAATTGAAATGGACCACTAGGCGTGGGGCCAGCGCACGTGATATTTCACCTTAGCTTTTGCTCATTCCGGGCATGAAATTTATGGTTGGGAATACCACACGTGCCCAATAGCTTTGTCTGGCGAGCAATGGTATTCTTGGCGCAACGAGCCCTTGCTATCTGACTCCGGTGGCTCGCCGGAGAAAAAAATATGCATTGCATGGAATATTCTGAATCGTGGCAACTCTTATAAATACAGGGACTAAAACTTTTTTCAACTGATTCGGGTAGGTTAAATGGCTCATAAAATCCGGTTTGGAGATTTCGTAAGAGAGGTCAGTCTTAAGCAAAACTCCCTTTCCTATAATTCGTTAACCCCCGCGCTTGCTGTTGATGAAAGTGGGGAGGAAATTCCCTATCGCCCCACAAAGCTACAACTCCGCGGCATTGACATTTACCGGCTGCTCGGTCCTTATGTGGGCCTGCGTCTTTTAAATCAGGTGAAGGCTGTTGTTCCCCTTGCGCTCTATCTTTTCCTGTTTCAGGTTTTCATTCTCCGCCAAAATGTATTGGAGCACGGAGTCATTACAGCAGGGTTGCTGGCGGTTATCCTGGGCCTGATGATTTTTCTGGAAGGTCTGAAACTGGGTCTCATGCCTTTTGGGGAAGTGATCGGCAACACCTTGCCTAAAAAATCCAGACTTGAGGTTGTTTTATTCATCGCGTTTTTACTGGGCATCGGAGTTACCTTTGCCGAGCCAGCGATCGGGGCGCTCCAGGCAGTGGGATCCATTGTTGATGTACGCAAAGCGCCCTATCTTTATACCTTGCTTAATAATTGGAGCGGTTCCCTGGTTCTGGTGGTTGGCATCGGTGTTGGACTGGCGGCGGTTTTGGGCACCATGCGCTTTCTCAATGGCTGGAGCCTCAAGCCCATGATTTACGGTGCCCTGATTCCTACGTTGGGGTTGACGGTATTTTGCATGATGGACCCGGAACTGAACAAGATTCTGGGCTTGGCCTGGGATTGCGGGGCCGTGACCACGGGTCCGGTCACTGTTCCTCTGGTTTTGTCTCTGGGCATTGGAATCGCCGCCGCGGCAGGAAAGGGTAATTCTTCTTTATCCGGTTTTGGTATTGTGACTCTCGCATCGCTCTTTCCCATCATTGGTGTGATGGGACTGGCGATTTATGTATCAATGACCGTCAGTCCGGAATCCATCATCGCGGCGAGTCAGGTTGTGGTAGAGCAGGCAGGTACAAGCTGGTTGCAGGAGACTCCTTATGTCGAGATTCTTTCCGGTGCCCGCTCTATTGTTCCCTTGGTTCTCTTTTTATTCCTGGTTCTTAAACTATTGTTGCGGGAAAAAGTCCATGAACCGGGAATCCTTGCTTATGGCCTTTGCCTTGCCCTGATTGGAATGATGGTGTTCAATGTTGGTTTGACTTATGGTCTCGCCAAATTGGGTAGCCAATCAGGCAGTTTTGTGCCTGCGGCTTTTGCCCAGTTGGAAAATGTAGCGGGCTCCCCTTTATACACATACTCGTTGGGAGTTTTCATTGCCCTGTTTTTCGCGTGGATACTGGGCTTCGGGGCTACCCTGGCAGAACCGGCACTAAATGCTCTGGGTCAGACAGTAGAAAATCTCACCAACGGGGTTTTCCGGAAAAGCATGCTCATGATGGCGGTTTCAACGGGTGTTGGTTTTGGCATAAGCCTGGGAGTGCTGAAAATTATTTTTGAAATTCCGATTTCTTACTTTTTATTACCCGGTTATACCCTGGCTATTGTGCTCACCGCGCTTTCTTCCGAGGAATTTGTTAATGTGGCATGGGACAGTGCCGGTGTGACTACGGGGCCGGTCACTGTTCCTCTTGTGTTGGCCATGGGTTTAGGGTTTGGCAACGCGGTTCAGGCCGTCGAAGGCTTTGGCATTTTGTCCATGGCTTCTATCTGCCCAATCTTGTCAGTGTTAATCATGGGTATCTGGATTCAGTTCAAAACCAGGAGAGCTAACTTGAAACGGATAAACATTTTGAAGGGACAGGAGGCTGTAGCATGAGCCTGAGAGAGATCACGGTTCTAACAGACATCGCATTGATCACCTGTATTGTGCAACGAGGGGTGGCCGACACAATCATCCAGGCGGCCCGCGAAGCGGGAGCCCAGGGAGCAACAGTTCACTTTGCACGGGGCATGGGGGTGAGGGAACGGCTTGGCATTCTGGGAGTTGCCGTGGAAGTGGAAAAAGAGGTTATCGATATTGTGGTCTCCAAGGAACAGGTGGAACGTGTTTTTGAGCGAATGTATCTGGCAGGAAACCTGGATACACCGGGAATGGGGATCATGTACATCACATCGCTGGAAAAGGCGGCCACTTATATACCGCCGGATGTTCTGGATAAATTTTCATCTGATAAAGATGAAAAGACTCCAAAATAATCCTGTTGAGGTTTTATGGAAAATAATTCTGGCAAAGACATAAAGCGCATTACCTGTTTTCTACCTAAAGGGGCGGGTATTCGTCTTGTCGAAATGTTGCATGTTGAAAAAAATATTGACGCAACCAATGTGCATACCGGAAGGGGATTGCGTACCGTGGAGAGTGTTAAAGATTATGGTGCCTGGTCCGAACAGGATGTGTTGACCGTTGTGGTAGACGCCGAACGGGCTGAAGAGATTTTTGAGTTTATTTTTTTTCAAGGGGAACTCAATAAACCAGGTGGGGGTTTTATTTACCTGACTCCATTGATCAAGGCCTCGCATTACACCCTGCCCAGCATAGAGGGCTGAAAAGTGTCTGGATTTTAGGGTGCAATTGCCCTAATCTGTATGTACAGAAATGAAATTTTGCAGGCAAATCAAAAAATAATGGGGAGAGATTTGTATGCCTACCGACTTTCAAGATCCTATTAGTGCTTTTCTTGTCGATAAATCCTTTGCGGTTCCATTGAGTCAGGTTCTTCTGTTTACCCTGTTGATGACGCTGTGCATGCTTTTTGGCAGGCACAAACTAGGCCTGATGGTATCCTACGCATTTGTGTTTTACTGGGGATTTGTTTTCAACAGGAGCTATTTTATCGATTTGCTGGGCAATACCAGTGCCGGTCTTTATACTTATGCCGTGTTTGGATTTCTCATGGCAGTGCTTGCTGTCATAGGAATGCTTAAAAAAAGTTAAGAGGATCGATATTGCCGATGACAATAATTTTGTGAAGAGGAGGGTTGTTTTTTTCTGTGGGAAAACGAGCCCTTTTAATAACTGTTCATGATGGTTGTTACCGGGTTTTCATATTTATCGCAGGCGACAACGGAATTTAGAGAATTCTGGCAGACCTTTTCAACATCGATTTCGTAACTGAATAGTGGATTGGCTCCGCAACTTCCAAATTCATTCTCGCAGAAGTCACACATGTTTATTACCTGATAGTTCGATTTTCGTATTGTCATAATCCCCCTCCTTTTATTTGGACCGCGACCGCCTCGATCTTTTCATCTGTCGAGTGTGCCTCAACTCCAGATTCCATGCCGGTCTATCCAGTGGATTCCGATAAGCAGCTTAACGGTGGGTTACAAAAAAAGCTTTAATGTTTTTGCGGGGGAAAAATAGAAGGAGCTACTCTGCAAGTTTGTATTTTTTCACGATCAGTCTTCTCATATCCCGGGATTTTCCAGCCCAGAAAAAGGTACCCAAGTCCTTATAGTACTCCAGGGCGAGCTCAATATGCTCCATGGCTTTTTGTCCGTTGTTCATGTTGGCATAAACCACTGCCAGGTTATAATGAACGCCTGGGACGTGATCATCCAACTTCATAGCTATATCCAGGTATTTTTTGGCGGAGGTGTAATCCCTCTCCTTGATATATCCTGCAGACAACTTTTTGAGGGTGTCCACATTGTCAGGTGCAAATTTATGCGCTTCCAGTAAGACCTGGATCCCTTCTTTAATCTTTCCCTGTCGCAGGTAGATTTCCCCGATCACGCGGTAGGGGGCTTGTAATTGAGGATTTTGTTTCAAAGCTTGCCGGGACAACTTCAGTGCTTCGCTGAACTCTCTGCGGCTATAATGGACCTGGGCCAATATTGCCTTCGCCTCTGGCAAGTTGGCATCGATTGCAAGAATTTCGTTTGCTCTTTCCCTGGCTTTTAACTCCTGCCCGGTCTGGATCAATACTTCCGCATAGAAATACAGAGCTTTAATATCTTCGGGGTATTGCGCCAGAAAATATTCCACGTTACTTTTAGCCTTGTCAAAGTTTTCTTCTGAGAAAGCTTTTCTTGCCTCATCCATTTTAGCGCGATCAGGTTCATCGTTACCCTCGCCACCGCAAGAGATCAGAAAACAAACCGAAAGCAAAACTATGAACTTAAAAAACGGTGATCTGTTTTCCGGACATCGTGTGGAGGAATGAAGATTCATGGATTTAGTCATTGGTATCGAATGAGTGAATAAAAATTGACAAAATGGGCTGATTTATTAGCTTTTCATGGGCTTGGAAGGTTAAGTATAGTTTGAAACATCGGTTTGTCAATAGCTCTAAGGATAAAAAAATAGTTTATGATGGCATTTCCAGCTTATTTTGCTGGCCTCAACCTGTACGTTGCTGAATAAGACCAAGGTAACATCATTTAAGGATTCATTCTCCTATCAAATGCAAAATAATCTCTCTTTTATGAGCATGGGTGCGGTGCTCGAACAGGTAAATTCCCTGCCAGATTCCCAGGCTCGGTTTATTGTCTTGCACCGGTATGGATAGTTGGGTCTGGGTGAGCGCGGACCGGACATGCGCCGGCATGTCGTCTGGACCTTCCGCCTGATGTTGAAAAAGCGAATCGCCATCGGGAACCAACCGGTTAAAAAACCGGTTTAAATCGTCCAGAACATCCGGGTCGGCGTTTTCCTGAATCAGCAAAGATGCCGAGGTATGAGGGATAAATAATGTCAACAGTCCAGATCGAATATCCTGCTCGCGGACCCAACTGCAAACCTCACGGGTGACGCAGTAAATACCGCGCCCCTGTGTTGAAACTGAAAATTTGAACCGCTCCTGTTTCATTTCCCAACCTTAAAATCTATGATTTATTGTCTTTTATCGGATTCCCCCTCTCGACTTTGAGGGAATTTCAGGATATCATTTTAAAACCTTAACCCGAAAGTGCACCACGCCATAATGGACGAACTGAGGCGTAGGTTCAAAAAAATTTTCCAGGGGAGTCGAATATGCCTTTACCCGCTGATAAGGAAGTGAGTTTTAGGGAAAGTGTCAACCTGTGTTGTGATCTTGCCATGGCCACTCTGGATATTCCGGAAGGTATGGCTAAATATATCCGGAATGTGAACAATGTTTATCAAGTTCGATTCCCGGTAAAAATCAAAGGACAGATTGAAACTTTCATCGGGTGGCGAGCGGTCCATAGTGACCATAAATTGCCTGCCAAAGGTGGCATCCGTTTTGCCCCAAACGTCAACCAGGACGAAGTGGAAGCTCTCGCGGCTTTGATGTCCTACAAATGTTCATTGGTGGATGTGCCGTTCGGCGGGTCAAAAGGCGGACTCTTGATCGACCCAAGAAATTATGATCGTGAAGAAATGGAGCGCATCACTCGGCGCTTTGCCTTCGAGTTGATCCAAAAGGATTACATCGGGTCCGGAACGAATGTCCCGGCTCCCGACATGGGCACCGGTCAGCGCGAGATGGCCTGGATCGTTAGTACCTACGCCGCCCACTGTCCCGGAGATATTGACCACATGGGCTGTGTGACCGGAAAACCGGTTACGATGGGAGGCATTCGTGGACGGGTGGAAGCAACAGGGCGGGGTGTTGTGTTCGGTCTCAGGGAATTTTTTCGCCACCCCGAAGATGTCAAACGGGCTAACTTGGAAGGAAACTCGCTGGAAGGAAAAAAAGTGATTATCCAGGGATTGGGCAATGTTGGTTACTACACGGCCAGCATTCTCCAGGAAGAAGATGACGCAAAAATCATTGCCATTCTGGAATGGGACGGTGCTCTGGTTGACCCCAATGGCCTTGATGTGAATGATGTTTTTCAATACAAATGCGATAACAAAGGCGGGGTGAAAGGGTACCCCAAGGCTGAATATATTGAGGACAGTAAATCGCTTCTGGAGATGGAATGCGATATTCTCATTCCCGCCGCGATGGAGGCCGTGATCAACCGGGGCAATGCCGCTAAAATTAAAGCGAAGTTGATTGCCGAAGCTGCAAATGGACCGGTCACATTTGCCGCTGAAACGGTATTAAAAGAAAAAGGGGTCGTCATTATTCCCGATGTATATCTCAATGCCGGTGGCGTGACGGTTTCTTATTTCGAATGGATTAAAAATCTCTCGCATATCCGGTTCGGTCGCATGAACCGAAGATATGAAGAAGGCCAGAGCCAGCTTTTGATCCAGGCTATAGAAAAAACCGGAAACAAGGTTCCGGCGGAACTGGTGGAAAAACTCAGCCAGGGCGCGGATGAAATCGCATTGGTCCGATCCGGACTCGATGACACCATGCGCAAGGGATTTCAGGATATTCGCGAACGCTTCTGGTCTAATGATAAAATTCCCAATTATCGAACTGCGGCTATGGCACTGGCTATTGAAAAAATCCACACCAGTTACCGCACTATGGGGATCTACCCTTAATCAAAATCAGGTCAGTTTCAGGCGATAGACAGGAACAGGGCCTCTAAGAGTTTCCGCAGTCCCGTCTGCTTTCCAGCCGCGAAGTTGAAGGGTATTCTCGGCAGTATTCGTTGAGCAGTAAACTGAATTGAACCCAAGGCGCTGGGCTTCTTTCTCAATGGCTGCTATGAGAGCCGTTCCAATTCCTTTGCCTCGGTGATCTTTGGAAACCAGCAGAGCTGACATCCAGGGCCCATCACTGCGTTTGCTTCCAACAGATTTTGCTTTGAGGGTGCCGGTACCTAAAACCGTTTTGTTTCCAGACAAAGCGATCAGACAAATAGGAAGGGCATCATCTCTGGAACATTCTTCCAGATCTCGTTTAGCGTCTCCAGGGCCCTCCGGTCCGTACCAGGGACTCCACTCATCCATAAACCATCGGGTCAGGACTGGAATTGCAAATGGGTGTTCTATCAAATGAGCAATACGCATGTCATTGAGGCTATTCATTTGCAAGTGACATCCTGATTACCTGGTTCCGCATTCATGACCCGATTCAAAGCACAGGCCATCCGGGGTTCCTCCTTCGGACACGGTTTTGAGTAGAGGTAGCGCATGCTCTTTCCAGCCCTGCCCAAAGGAATCGGCCGCAGATTTTAAACGCACGTTGTAATGGCGAAGCGTTAATTGAGTGCCGTCATTGCCTTTGGGTTTCAGGATAATTTCTACCGTCGATTCACCTGGCTCCAGACCTTCTATCCCGCCCCAGTTGAAAACTACTTTTTCGTAGGGAACAACCTCTATATATTGTCCCCGACAGTCGGCGGTTTCATCTTTTTTGGCAACACGAAAAATACCACCGGGTTTGGCATCGGCTTCCACCACCTCTCCAAACCATTCCTTCATTTTGCCTTGTTCGGTCAGATAGGAAAATACAGTTTCAGGTTTAGCCTGAATGGTTATTTCTCTAATTACTTCATACACATCGGTCATGATTTTCTCCTTTTTTCTTCTTTTTCTGCGGCGGCTTTCAGTTTTTCAAGACGCGGGTCCCAAAAATCTTCCAACAGAATTTTCAAACTGGTAAACCCTTGTGGGTGTATCCGGTAAAACCGGCTTGTTCCTGCACGCCGTTCCACAAGGAGCCCGGCTTTTTTGAGCACCCCAATGTGCTGGGAAACGGCAGGACGAGTAAGACCTTTAAAATTGCCGGCAATTTCCCCTGCGCTCATCTCGGACTTGCGCACCAATTGCAAAATCGTAAACCGGGTCGGCTCGGCCATAGCTTGTAAGGTTTCGAACATGAATATATGTTAGTATAAACTTACGTAAGTGTCAACTTAAATAAAAATGTTTTTCAGTGTGTCGGAAAAATCAAATCGCATTACTCTTTGGCCCAGTGCGTGATATGATACGCGCCCAGTATCTTTTCAAAGACTTTTCAAACAGGATAGTTCATGCCCGAATCTTCTGAATACGATAAGAGCGGTGTTTCCAGCCAGGGAGCAGAAACGGCGCTTTCAGGTTTACTCAAACATGTATTGCCGACGCGGAAATTCAGCGAGCATTACCCGCTTGCCGCAGACATCGGTTATTTTGCCAACGTCATAGACCTGGGTAACGGAGAAGGCATCGCCTTTGGTACCGATGGGGTCGGAACAAAGATCATTGTCGCCGAATTGCTCGGTCGTTATGACACTATTGGTATTGACTGTGTCGCTATGAACGTCAACGATGTCATTTGCGTTGGTGCGCGACCGGTGAGTATGGTGGACTATATTGCCTGCTCACATACGGACCCTGAAGTTTTCAGTCAGTTGGGTCAGGGGCTGGCAGAAGGAGCCTGGCAGTCGGGCATCAGCATTTCCGGCGGTGAGATTTCGCAGATCAAGGAAATTATCTCGGGCATTGATCTCATTGGTGCCTGCATCGGTCACGTTCCCCTTAACCGGGTCAACACCGGAAAGAATATCCAACCGGGAAACCTGATTGTTGGCCTGGCTTCCACCGGGGTACACTCGAACGGCCTGACATTGGCCCGCCGGGTACTGTTGGGAGACAGCCTCGAAGAACAGAAATCGCGCGTCAATGATTATGAAGAATTTTTAGGCCAGACCCTGGGCGAGGCCCTGCTCGAACCGACCCGGATTTATGTAAAACCGATTTTGGAAATGCTCGATGAAGAAATAGATCTCAAGGCAATGGTACATATAACCAGCGGCGGATTCTGTAACCTGAACCGGGTGGAATGCGACAACATTCGTTTTGTCATTGATACCCTGCAACCGGTTCCTGAAATTTTTAATCTTATTCAGGATCGTGGCGGGGTGAGCGAAGCGGAAATGTTTGAAGTGTTCAATATGGGTACGGGCTTCTGCGTCATTGTTGAAGGCACAAAAGAAGTGGAAGCGATTACCGAAATCTGCAAAAGCCATGACCTTCCCTGCCAGGTCATCGGTCATATCGAAGCTTGTCAGGGCAAAGAAGTTTCCCTCCCGCAAAAACAACTCACCGGCAAAGGCAGTAGCTTTAAACCAGCGTGACGCTGGACCCAACGTAACCCTCCTTTTAAACCACAGATACACAGATATTAATCGTCCCCCTGATAAGGGGGAATGAGGGGGTTTAGCTTGTCACCCTGGGCTAGTGATATTTGACCATTGCCTTCTTGCCCCGCAGGGGTATGTCGAAGGGTGGGTTTGTCGAGGCATCTCTTTTGCTCTGGGGAGGAGGGGGGAGCGTGCCTATTCAAAAGCTGGGCAATATTTTTATTTTGCGTTACTTTTTTTATACATACTGCCAGACGCTTGATGTTTTTATCAATACCCCCGAAAAACCAAATGGACTAAAAAATCGGCCCTTATAAACCAATTTGATGTGATTCGGTGTTTTGGCACAAGGCCTGCAAAATCTACCAACATAAACCAATTTTATTTCAGCTGGGAGATCAAGCATGTCTGTGACTGCGAGAAAAGTATTGCTTCAGGTAGGGTATTACGCCGTTCTCATTACGGGAATGTTTGTGTTTGCCAACCCGTCCATTTTTTCCTAGGTAGCCGTAACAAGCTATTTGCTATTGAGTCCAGCGTTACGCTGGTGGCTAGGGGATTTCTCGTTGCCCCTATAACTAATAGCCGAGGCCGGTCAGGAACAGGCGGAAATTATCGGCGAGGGTGGCTTCGGGAATGGTGTAAACAAAAATATGGATCATGGCGAAGTATTGCAAGGTCACATAGGCTGAAAGAAAATCCCAACCAATATCTTTGTCGGGCGTCCACGGTTTTCGTGATGTTTTTTTCTTGTGCAGGAGCCAGAACTCGCTTGCTGTGATACCCAACCCCAACAAAACAAAATAAGGCCACTGTTTCATGGACTCTGTGAGGCTATTGAGTTCGACGCCATAATAAAACACGGCTTCGGTCATGTGGCCCCAGACAAGGTTTCCAAAACAGGCGGCGGCCATGGTGGCGCAGAAAATTCTCAGGTGCGTGTGGCCCTTAAAAAATCGAAAAAACACCGGATAATAAAAGGCGCGTACCAGAAACTCTCGATAGTGAAACGTGAATCGTGACCACAGAGCAACAAGATTGGTGGACAACCACGGATAATTGAAATAAGGGTCGATTTTATATCCGCACACGCGCCACAGGCCAACCTTAAAATGCATCACGCCGCCCCAGGAAAACGTCCATTTCATCAGGGCAATCAATGTGGTCAATAAAACCGTCAGGGTGCTCACGCTTTCTCCGGCAAGAAAATCTTCAGACATATGTTCGATACGCCAATAGACGAACAGCCCTTGACGGTCAAGAAATTCGATGAGTTGAGTGTGTATCCAGTCGCCCAACAAAAAATACCCCAGGGCGATGGCCCATAACTGCAGCCCGCTTTTCACCAGCTTGTTTTTGTCCTCACATAAAAAATTATTGAAGGTGTAGGCATAGCCCTGTCCTATGGTGACTCCCCAGTTCCAATTGGCGATTTGTCCCGGAGTTAAAAAGATGGAGAGGTAGGTCAAAAATGAAATGTTGTTGGGGATATGTCCATCCTGATAGTCGATGTGATACATGAAGAGCCGTTCCCAATGCCAGAAAAACAGCAAAACTCCCAGAGTCAGTTTCCAGGGCTCGGCATAAATTCCTTCCAGCACCGCCCCTACCAGTACGGTGATCAGGGCCGATTGAACCACAAGAATCCGCAACCATTTTGCGGCGACGGGCTTGTCGAGCAATTTCAGCAGGCCGTAACGATAAACTAAAAATGAAACCAACCCCGCCAGGAGAGACAAAATAAAAACCCCTGGGCTCCGGGAAGTGTAGGGATAGAAAGCCCAGAATCCGGCGAACCCGGGGACACCGGCTATCCACAGCCGATAATGTGTTACGGGATGAAGAACCAGATAGACCAGGGAATGCGCGCATAATAATCCGATTGCTCCCTCAATGCCGTATAGGATGCCGATGATAAGCAGGGAAGAAAAAACCAGCGAGCGACTTTTATATTTCAGCGGCAGAAAATAAGACAAGAGAAATGCCAGACCGGCTCCTATAAAAAATACGAACCGCTCATCATCATTTTCAAACAGGAAGGTAAAAGGAATATAAAGGCTGGTATCAATATTTCCGTCATCATCGAATTCATAACTGGAAGTGAGGCCGAGGGTGTTTCCCAGTGCTTCGGGCATGGGTAGATCGAGAGCTTTTGGAGCATAGGTGAACAGGTAAATATAGAGAGCCAAAACTGCAAGAACCGCCAAAACCATGAACGGATTGTGACGGTCGTTCGCGGACTGTTCCTCTTCGGTGACAGGTGTGCCACTGAGCAGGCTGGCCATTTTCAATCGCTCCTTTTTAACTGGACATACTGGGAAAGCGTTTCAATACTGCGGAAATTTTTGGCGTTGATATCAGCACGGGAAACCTCAATGCCAAATTTTTCCTCAAGAAACAATGTGGTGTTTACGATGCCAAAAGAATCCACGAACCATTCGTCCAGTAAATTGGTGTCATGCTCTAAAGCCCTCTCTGGATTGGGAAACTCTTGTTCAAAAAAATCCTGTAACTGGGATTTAATTTCAGCGGGTTGCATTGTTTGGTCTCATTGTTGTTTTGCGTAAGGCTTCGCGGTCAATTTTTCCGTTGGGGGTCACCGGGAATTTTTCCAGCCGGTGAAAGCTATGAGGAATCATATACTGCGGCAGAATGCCGGACAATAAGTTTCTAAAGGGCGGTGGGGATGCCAATTTGTCCGCTGTGTAAAAAGCCTGGATGCGTTTTTTTTCGCAGTCATAAAGCACGCAACTTTGTAAAATAAACTCAAACTGATTCAAAGCATTTTCTATTTCTCCGGCTTCGATGCGATAGCCATAATGTTTAAACTGGTTATCTTTTCTCCCTGTCATGTAGATGAGGCCATCTTTGGAAGAGCGGTAGCCCAGATCCCCGGTCTTATAAATAACTTCATCCTGTTTTTCCGATTCGGGGCTGGCAATGAATGCAGTACGCGTTGTTTCGGCATCCTTCCAGTAACCCAATGCTACACCGGGCCCGGCGATACAAATTTCCGCGATTTCATCTTCGACGGTTACTTGCTTTTCCTGCTCATCCAAAAATAGGACGCGGTGGTTGGCGCAGGGGTTTCCCAGGGGCACCTCTTCCAATTTTTCTATGTCCTCGCCAAAAATCCAATAGATGGCATCCACGGTTGTTTCTGTAGGGCCGTATAAATTTGAAAGCAGGGCAGAGGGAAAACCCGACTTAAGAAGTTTCAAGGTATTGAGCGGCATGGCTTCCCCTGCAAACAGGATTTTCTTCAGGCAACTCAGGTCATAGTCCTTAAAAATTTTAAGTGCCACCAGATTGCCCAATAGGGAAGGCACAAAAAAAATAAAATTAATCCTGTGGGTGGAAATATAAGTTCCAAACTCAGCCGGAAATCGCAGAACATCCCTGGAGAGCAGATGCAGAGTACAGCCTCGGGCGAAGGTGAGGTACAGGTCGAGAACCGAGTTGTCAAAAAACAACGGTGCCTGGCTGCCGATGATTTCCGCTTCGGTAACCGAGTAAGTTTTAATGGCCCAGTCGATATAATCGATCACCGAAGCGTTGCTGATGGTCACGCCCTTTGGGGTTCCCGTCGTACCGGATGTAAAAATGATGTATAGAGGATCATCCGGCTTTCGTGCTGAGAGTTTTTCCAGAACGGAATTTTCCATATCCGCATCGTGAATGTTGGCAAAGACTTTTCCGCCCAGCCTAAACTCTCCGGCGACATGCTCCAGTACCAGGTCACTGCCCAGCACTGCCAGTACTTTTTCCTTTCCCGGTGTTTCAATATTTAAGGGAACGTAAATATTTCCGCTCAATTGAATGCCCAGCAGGGCGATGACGGCATCGATGGATTTTAGTAAATTCACCGATATGGGCTGATTAGTTATTTGAAATTCGGTATTAATCCAATAAGCTAGGGCGAGGGAGCTTTTCCACAGCTCGCTGAAGGTGATGCCCTGCCCTTCATCGATGAGTGCGGTTTTTTCGGGGAACCGGTCTTTGGTTTTTTGCAGGTATTCAATCGCCAGCTTTTGCATTTGATACTCTTTCACAATCGTTTCTTCGTCCGGACAAATTTAGCATGGAACCGGTAGCAAAAAACAGCAAGTTGGGATGGATCGCCGGAATTCTTTTGGCGGGACTTTTCGCGTTCAAGCTGATCTCCATCATCGCAGGCCCATCCCCCAAGCAGGCCAATTTGCTGTTGATCACTCTGGATACCCTGCGTCCCGACCATTTGAACGTATACGGTTATCAACGGGCCACCAGTCCTTCTCTTTCTGAGTTGGCGAAAGACAGTTTTGTTCTGGACAAAGCTTTCACCGTAGCGACTAATTCCGGCCCATCGCACGCTACCTTGTTAACGGGATTATACCCGGCCCAGCATGGGTTGGTGGATAATGGTCAAAGAATAAATGAAGAGACACGCACTCTCGCCGAAACCCTGCGCCAGACGGGTTATGATACCGCCGGGTTCATCGGCTATCACGCGCTGAGCGAAGAGGCGGGGCTGGATAAAGGTTTTCAGGTTTTTGAATTTCACCCCATTGCAAGTCATGACCATGACGAGAAAGAACCAGACGATGACCTGAAAGGATTCGATGCCGTTACCGGCTGGCTGGAATCCTGGGCCCAGGCTGATGAGAAGTCCCCGTTTTTTGTCTGGATGCATGTTCAGAATATTCACGAAAGTTATGACCCGCCAGCTCCCTACAACTCCATGTTCGGGAAAATATCCGCACCTCAGCCTCTTGAGGATTTCGATGGGGATTTTGATGTGCGATGCGCCAACGATCTGGACGAGGCCTGGAGGGCGGGGATTTTACCGCCTCGTTTCAAGGAGGAAGTGATTGCCCTGTATGACGGGGAAATTCGCCTGGTGGACGATCAACTCGGTCAGATTTTTGCCATGTTGAAATCATTCGGGGTTTATGAAGATACGGTGATCGTTGTTGTCTCCGACCATGGTGAAGTTTTGTTTGAGCTCTATGAAAACGGTTTTTACGGGAAAGGTCCGGGGCACACCGCCCGTTATTCGGATGTCTCATTAAGGGTGCCATTAATTTTAAAACCGGCGGGATTTCATCAATTTGAAAAAACAGCGCGTCTTGAGCAGACGCTTTCCACCATTGACCTGGTTCCCACACTTTTGGAATTGCTCGCTTTGCAGATTCCCGCAGACCTCCCTGGCGAATCGTGGGTTCCGGCAATGCGACAGCCGAGGTCCACACCAACCAGCAGAAAAATATTTTTCCACGAAAAACCTTATGGGGTGGAATACTCAGGGGTACGCACCGATCAATGGAAGTTCGTGCAAAAAAACGAAGAGGGCATCGAAAGCTCTCTCCTCATTGACCTGGTAAACGATCCGGAAGAAAACCATTCTGCCGATTCCTTGTCGAAGGCAAAGGAAATGGTAGTATTTTTAGAGGAGTGGAAAAAGGAAAATCAGGCAATCATAAAAATGCGGGAAGTGTCGGAAGCTATGAGGCAGGCATTAAAAGAAGGGGGGTACATTCGCCAATGAATGATATGGAATCGTTTCCATCCCCAAGAAAGGTTCTGATCCTTTTGCTCGTAATGGATGCCGGGGTGGGTGCCCTGCACCTCCTGTTTTCGTTGCACCCTGAAATGGGCGCGTTTTTTGACCTGGCGCATGAAGAAAATTTGCCGACCTGGTATTCCAGTTTTCAATTTCTGCTTGTTGCTGGCGCGGCGGTATTTTGTCATGTCGTAGAAAAAACAGTCAACCCGCAAAAGACTATTAGCTGGGGATGGCTGGTGGTGGCTTTGTGCATGCTGGGTTTAGCCATTGATGAGACCTTCCAGATTCATGAAACTCTCATCGACAAGGTCATGTCCGGTAATGCGGGAAACAATCTTCGCCATTTTTTCGGGGCCACACGGGACACCGATTCACTTTTATGGACGGTGGTCTTTGCCCCGGTGTTGATTCTCGCTGGGACGGGATTGATCCTGTTTTACTATTCCCGGCTCAGGACCAACCGTGTCCTGTTCCGATTCTCTTTATTCCCTCTTTGGCTTTTGGTCTTGTCCGCCGGACTGGAATTTATGGAGGCCAAAACATTAAGCTCTTTTGCTCAGGATCCCATGGTCCGGTACCGGCAATTTGTTTTTATAGAAGAAATGGCAGAACTTGTTGCCGCGTCACTTTTTGTCTGGATTCATTATCACTACGGTATATGGCGGGGAACCCACTATCAATTCAGCGACGCAGGGGAACTGTGACGAAGAAAACCTCTTTTTTCTTAAACCATGGTTTTTATGACAGAGGGACCGAGGAAGGGAAATTTTTTCTCAAGAAAATAAGGGTCATCGCCCGCCTTCCTTGCCTGAAGCTCCTCGGAGAAGAAAACATTCTTAATATCCTCCGGCCTTTTAAATTCCGGCAGGCCACTCTTTTCAGAGTCCGATTTTTCAGTGCTGAAGGAGGCTCTGATGATTTGCAGTTCGATCAGAATTTTTGAGAAGTTTCCACCCGCCACCGCATCGGCTTTTTCTCTTTGCTCTGGCGTGAGGTTATTCAGGCAATTGCATAGTGGGTTAACAGGTTCCATACCTTTATTGACGGTCAGAATCGGGATATCTTGAACCTTAAAAATTCAGGAAAACACAGGGAAAACGAAAACCATTGATTTTGCGCCTGCTAGGCGCAGGGCCGACTGGCAATAGCTTTTGCTGGTAGCCGTGATATTTTTCCTAAGCTTTTACCCTTTCAGGGCATGAAGGCTAATGAGGGGACACCACACGTGCCCCGCAGGGGTAAAAGAGTTGTCTCGGCTTAAAAAGTAATTGCTAGTTTACCCCTCCGGGGCATGAAGTTTATGGATGGGGATATAACACCCTCCCACGGGAGTGGGCTAGGCGGGGCCAGTGTTTTGCTATTTGCTATCGGAGGTTCTCCGTCTCGGGCTGAACTCGATATTCACTGCCCGGAATAGGAGATTGGGATCCCATCTTTTCATGGGCGTGAGCATGACTGTCCTCGGGAAATGTAAACTCATCCGGATTGACGGCATGTGAATATCCATGCATCTGCATCAAAAATAAAAACGCTCCCGCAACAATCAGGCCGTTATTTGAGACGTTACTGATTTGCAGGAAAGACTGAGTGCGCCGCCATTTAAACAGTAAGGCAACCATTAAACATAAAGCACTTATTTGCCCTAACTCAATCCCCAGGTTAAAGGAAAGAATTCGCCAAATAATTCCTTCCTCCCCCAGAGGTAATTGCTGAAGCCTTGTGGATAATCCCAATCCGTGAATCAGGCCAAATATGAAAACCGCCCAAATCAAATCAGGTGACTTTTCAAAAAATTTACGGAACCCGCCAATATTTTCATACCCGATATAACAAACGCTCAAGGCGATCACGGCATCAATCAAAAAGTAGTTCACGGTAACCCCCATCAAGGTTGCTGTGACGAGGGTTATGCTGTGTCCTATTGTAAAGGCGGTTATGTATTTGACCACATCCATGAAGGTGGTTAGAAAAAAGACAATGCCAAAGACAAACAAAAGGTGATCGTAGCCTGTCAACATATGGGTCGCGCCGATCTTCATGAATTGGAGATTCCCTCCCTGAAGAATCGTTTGCTTTTCTGCCTCTGACATCCCATGCGCATAAGCATAGGTAGACCCGAACAAAAACAATGCAACAAAAAATATTTGATTTAAAAAAGTCTTATTCATAGGTATCTGGCACTCCCCTTATGCGGAACCTCATTTATGTGGATCAATGAGGAAGCGATTATCGGCTAATACTATAGTAAAATAACCGGCATAAATAGCAAATATCCATCAGGAGCGGGGTATATTAAAAAATGAGCTTAATGACTGCCAGGCCTTCTTCCGCTAAATTCGTTGTGGAAGATCCCTGTTTCCTTGATGTCGATCAACGTCTTGATTGGCAAAACCAGTTCGGTAACAACCATCCGCTAAAGCTGGAAATTGGTTTTGGCATGGGAGATTTCTTAATTGAAATGGCGACCCGGGAGCCGCAGAGCAATTTTGTCGGCATAGATTTTTCCCGGGATGGAGTCCGAAAAATATTGGCGCGAATTCAAACCCATCAATTAAAAAATATTCGCGTTGTTTATGGAGATGTGCGGGAAAAAATCCCTCTTCTGTTCCAGGATGGAAAACTGGATACGGTCTATATAAATTTCCCCGATCCCTGGCCGAGAAAAAGGCATTTTAAGCGCAGATTGGTCAAGCCTGCTTTGGTGAAGCTGATCGCGCAGAAACTGGCTCCACAAGGCCGGGTTTATCTGGCCACCGACAGCGAACCCTATGCTCTGGAGAGTCTCGAATATTTTAATGCGGAACCTTTATTGCAAAATGCGAATCCGAAAGTGGGCTTTTTCGCAGATCGTGATCACTTGCCCAAAACAAAATATGAAAAGAGTTTTATTTATGCCGGGGATAAAATCTGTTATCTGGACTATTTTCGAGTGGGTGAGAATGGGGAGCTCCTTAGCAGGGAAGAAAGTGATGAGCTGAGTCCGCCTGAAGAGAAGTCGATGAGCAACGATGAACTGCTAATTAAAAAATTTACCGCAGCAGAAGCTAAAGCACAGGATGCCTGCGATCTTAAACAGGTTGCTGATAATTTGGCTGAAGCGGGGGACAAACAATGGGCCAAAAAAGTTTATAAAAAAGCCGAGGATAAGGTAGAAGACAGTCTCGACTTGAACTGGCTGGCCTACAGCGTATGTGTGGTGCTCGGAGATAAAGATTGGGCCAGGGAGTTATACAAAAAGGCAGAGGAGCAAAGCGAAAGCAGTCTGGATTTCAATTGGCTGGCGTATAGCATTTCGGAAACCCTGGGTGATAGGGATTGGGCGAAAAAATTATTCCAGAAAGCCGAGGGCGCGCCGGAAAATATTCGTGAACTCTGTGATCTCGCCGGTAGTATTTTAGAAATATTTGGTGACAGGCAATGGGGAATAAAAGTTTATAAAAAAGCCGAAGGCCTGGCAGAAGAGTATTCCGGTTTCTATGAACTCGCCGGTAGTATATATATAAAACTTGGCGATAAAGATTGGGCGAAGGAATTATTCAAGAAAGCCGAGGACAAAGCGGAAGACTGCAGTGATTTCCTTGGTCTGGCTGAACACATTTCTGCAAATCTGGATGACAAAGAATGGGCTAAAAAAGTTTACGTCAAAGCGGAAAGCCTGGCTGAGGACAGTGGAGATTTTTGTGAACTCGCCGAAAGTCTGAGTAAAAACTTAGGAGATAATGAATGGGCAAAGCAGGTTTCTCTAAAAGTTGAAAGCAAGACGAAAGACTCTTTGAACCTCAAACGCCCCATTGGCGAAGCATAGTTAGAGGGTTTGCTCCATAACAGAAATTAAAATTTGATCCTTGGGAAAATATGAATAATTTAAAGCCATTGTTTACTGAGCATGAAATTAAGATCAGGGTCAAGGAGATCGCCGAAACTATTACAAAAGATTACAAGGGCAAGGATGTTTTGGTGGTGGGTGTCCTCAAGGGGGCTTGCGTATTTCTATCTGATCTCATACGGCTTATTGATTTACCCGTTACTGTCGATTTCGTTATTGCTTCAAGTTATGTTAAAAGCAAGTCATCTGGAGACATACAAATTCATTATAATATGAGAGAGACTGTCAAAAATAAGGCGGTCCTTATTGTTGAGGATATTGTTGATACAGGTTTTACTGCTAAACACCTTATAGACCTGATAGCCAGTAAATCCCCAGAATCTATTAAAGTCTGCACGCTTTTGAATAAAAAAGACAGGAGGCGGGTAGAGGTGTCTTTGGATTATGTTGGTTTTGAAATTCCGGATTTGTTTGTTGTGGGCTATGGGATGGATTATGAAAATCAATTCAGAAACCTTCCCTTTGTGAAAGTGATTGAAATTTAAACTCGATTTGTTTGTTTGAGGAATTTGATTTTTAATTAAGTTCTACCGTGAACATAACCGCCATCGACCGGCAGGATTATGCCTGTGGTAAAACTCGCGGTTGCAAGGTGAATCACCACCTCGGTAATTTCCTGCACTTCACCTACCCGGTTCATTAAAGCTACGCCTCCAAATGCATCGACATCCGCATCGCCGTAAAGAGGTGTTCTGATAACACCGGGAGCAACAGCATTCACCTGGATGTTGTCGACTGCAAGCTCGCTGGCGAGACTGGTTGTCAATGCATGCACGCCACCTTTAGTGATCAGCGCCGCGCTCGCAGGTAGACTGGACATGGAATGTGTGATGAGCACGGTACCGATGTTTACAATATTACCGCCGCCTTGTTTCTTCATCTGCCTGACAACTGCCTGTGTTACGAAGTAAGTCCCTTTCAGGTTGATGTGAATATATTTATCGATATCTTCCTCGGTATTTTCCAGAAATGGTTTCAGTCCAAAAATTCCGGCATTGTTGACGAGCACATCTGCACTGCCGAATCGTTCAACCGCCGTGTGGACCAACCTTTCCCCAGTCTCTTTATTACCTATATCTCCCGGCACGATGGCAATCCTTTTTTCATCGCCCAGTTTTTGGGCCGCGTTAGCGAGCTTCTCGCTGTTGCGTGCATTCATAACGACATTGGAACCTCGTTCGAGGAATCCCCTGGCGACATCGAGTCCGATACCGCTTGATGCGCCTGTGATTAATACTGTTTTGGTTGTCATTTGATTTTCTCCTTTAGCTTAGATTATTTCAGTTACTTCCTGGTCTAATTTCACCAGGCCTTTTTGAATTTCCTCTTTTGTATAACGGGGAGTTATATGTTGCGGGCAGTTCCAGTCAAACGCATGGACTTTGAAGACAAAAATTCGCTCAATGGTGGCTCCGTAATCCGGCATTTTAAGTTTTTCCAACAGCTCAGGATGATCAGCGGCGTGAAGCACTTCCACCTCTGCCCAGATTTTCAATCTTTGTTGTTGCGTATAATCCATAAGAAACAGGACCGTTTTTTTTGTAGCGTTAAAATTTCCTGTGCTGATGTATTGTCCGTTCCCCCGAAAATCCGCAAAAGCCAGAACGTTATCATCGAGTGTTTTTAAAAATCCTTTGGGTCCACCCCGAAACTGCATATACGGCCAACCGTTTTCACCTACCGAAGACATATAAAAACTATCCCTGTCTTTGATATAAGCCTTTTCCTGCCAGGTGAGCGTGTTGCGAAATTCATCCCTGCTCTCCATCTTTTGATAGGGAGCCCGAGTGCCATATTGTTCCTGAACTTTTCGGACACTGTTGTTGAACGCGAATTCCATAAAATGTTTTGCCATGACCGGATTTCCTTTTTTCAAAAGTTGAAAGCATATCCCCCACATAAAGCGGGGGGCTTATTTGTTTTCAGAATGTGAGGACATTGAAACCCTGCTCCTGTAATTTGCTGAGACTGGGAAGTCCGGTTGTTTTTGGTACGGAGTTATCCTTGATCAGGTCGTAGCCGTTGGTGTTGGCACCGAATACATCGGCGCAGGCGCAGGAAACTCCCGTGACCCTGTCGGCAACGGCTTCAAACAATTCGTGGGCAGGATGATCTTCTTTCTCCAGCACTTCAGGCCATCTCGTGCCGGTGCCTTGAAACAGAATGGATACTTCCTTGCCAGCATTTTTGTAATCGTAAGCTGTGGCCAGGGCATTGAAGACTCGCCCTAAAGATTCTTCTGATTCGTTTTTGGGGTCCGAAAGAACAACGATTGCGGTTTTCATTTTAATTTCCTCAAATTTTGGTTTCAAAGTTATGCCGATCTCTGTGTCGGATTTTATGGATTGTATAGAGCAGTTTCCGTGCCAAGAACAAAATATGTTTGTAGCCCATTATTTTTAAACAAGTTATAGGTTTTTGTGGTGCTATTGCTAGGTGTCGAGATTTCGCTGTTAGCGAATTTTAGTTAATAGAACTTATATTTTAGCGATTTTTCGTGGATTTGAAGGGTCGATGGGAATATACTAAAACCATGAAACCGGACTCAAAGAGCAGCCCACAACCGGAACCGCAGGAATTAAAAGAAGCTCTGCACCTGAACAAGTTGATCCTGGAATCGGCGGGAGAGGGAATCTACGGTATTGACCTTGAAGGAATGACAACCTTTATCAACCCGGCGGCAGAAAAGATGACCGGATACTCGGCCCGGGAAATGATCGACAACTGTCAGCACAAGCTGGTTCATCATTCGAGGCCGGATGGAACGCCCTATCCTCAAGAGGAGTGCCCCATCTACGCCGCATTCCGAAAGGGAAAAGTGTTTCACACATCTGAAGAAGTTTTTTGGCGCAAAGATGGCACTCCCTTCCCGGTAGAGTATGTCAGCACTCCCATTTACGAAAATATGAAACTAAAGGGTGCGGTGGTTGTCTTTAAAGATTTAACCGAGCGAAAGCAGGCCGAAGAGGAAATCCAATGTTTGCGTCGTCAATTGGAATTGGAAAACGCTTATCTCAATGAAGAGGTGCTGGATGCCCAGGCCTATGGAGATATTATCGGCGGTAGCCCTGCATTGGAAACCCTCTTGCGGCAGGTAGCAATGGTGGGTCCTACTGATGCCAGCGTTCTTATTACAGGCGAGTCGGGAACCGGCAAGGAACTTGTGGCTCGGGAAATCCATAACCGCAGTTCGCGTAGCTCGCGTACCATGATCAAAGTCAATTGTGCTTCCATTCCCAAAGAACTTTATGAGAGCGAGTTCTTTGGGCACGTGAAGGGTGCTTTCACAGGCGCTATAAAAGACAGGGCAGGGCGATTCCAACTTGCTGATGGGGGAACTTTATTCCTGGACGAGATCGGGGAAGTTCCTTTAGATCTTCAGAGCAAACTTTTGCGTGTATTGCAGGAAGGAACTTTTGAAAGGGTTGGTGATGAAAAGACTCTGCAAGCAGATGTGCGGATCATAGCGGCGACGAACCGATCTTTAAAAGAAGAGGTGGAAACAAAACGTTTTCGTCAGGACCTTTATTACCGTTTGAATGTGTTTCCCATAGAGGTTCCGCCACTGCGTAACAGAAAAGAAGACATCCCGATGCTGGCCTCAAGTTTTCTTGAGCTGGCATCGAAAAAGTTAAAACTGCCTTCTCCCAGACTGACCCAGGCGAACATGATTGCACTACAAGGCTACGATTGGCCGGGCAATGTGCGAGAGTTACAAAACGTGATTGAGCGTGCCGTAATAACTTCGCGGTCAGGAAAGGTTTCATTCAATCTATCCAAAGAAAACAGGCAATACTCACCGGCTAAGGCAAAACAAGTGGATGCGAAAATCAGTATTCTCACTGAAGAAGAAATGAAATTGCGCGATCAGGAGAATATATTAAATGCTTTAGGTCAGTGCAACTGGAAGATCACAGGGGCAGACGGTGCCGCAGAGCAATTGGCAATGAAACCCACCACGCTGCACTCAAAAATTAAAAAGATGAATCTTAAAAGACCCTTTAGGCACAGCTAGCCGCGGGGGCTAACCGAAACCTAACACTCCTATTGCCAAACTAAGGCTATACTTTTTCTGAGTAACGAATTAGATTTATTACGAATAAGGCAGACATGGCACAAAAACATATTCTCGTTGTAGAAGATGAAGAAGATATTCAGGAATTACTCAAGTATAACTTAAGCAAAGAAGGTTACCATGTGCAGTGCGTGGGATCCGGAGAATCAGGGTTGCAGGAAGCCAGAAAAACATCGCCCGATTTGCTGATTCTGGATTTGATGCTTCCGGGAATGAATGGGTTGGAAGTATGCCGTCAATTAAAGAACGATTCGAATACAAACCATATCCCCATAATAATGTTGACTGCAAAGGGGGAAGAATCAGATATTGTGATTGGGATCGAGTTGGGAGCGGATGACTATGTCACCAAACCTTTCAGCGTAAAAGTTTTTCTCAGTCGGGTGAAAGCTGTCTTAAGGAGAAAGCAAGAGGACGATTCACCTGAGTCCACGACAATTGTATTTCCCGACTTGGAAATTCATCTGGGAAAATATGAGGTCTATGTAAAAGGAAAATTAGTAAAATTAACCCTTACTGAGTTTAAAATTCTTGAGTTTCTTGCTCGAAGGCCTGGCTGGGTCTTCACACGCGGTCAAATTGTAGATGCAGTTCGAGGGGATGGGTACGCAATTACCGACAGGGCTATAGATTTTCAAATTGTAGGCTTGCGAAAAAATTTAGGTACAGTTTCGAAATATATCGAAACAGTCCGTGGTGTTGGGTACCGGTTCACAGAAACTTGAGGCCGACCGGGCCCGCTCCCGTGGGAGGGGATGCAACTGGGCAAGAACTCGTTAAGCCGAGATAACTCTTTTACCCCTGCGGGGCACGTGTGGTATTCCCAGCCATAAATTTCATGCCCGGAACGGGTAAAAGCTAAGGAAGAGTATCACGGCTACCAAATAAAGCGATGGCACTCTGGCCCCGCGCCTGGCGGAGAAAATTATGGCAAAAAAAAGAATTCTCTGGCAACTTTTTCCAACCTATTTGCTCATCACCTTCACAGCTATCTTTGCCGTAGGCTGGTATGCTCTGGATTCGCTCAGAGACTTCTATTACGACCGAACCGCGGAGGACTTAAAAACTCGGGCCTGGTTGGTTGAACACCAGGTTTTACAAACTTCACCTGCCCTTGACTCCAAACTCCTGAACAAACTAAGCCGAGAGCTAGGAGGGAAGACCAATAGCCGGATTACTATTATAGATCTATCCGGTCATGTGCTCGGGGATTCTCATGAAGATCCTTCGCGAATGAACAATCATGCAGATCGTCCCGAATTCAAACCTGCGCTCAAGGGGGCGATAGGCACATCAATTCGGTTCAGCAACACTTTGGAAGAGCGAATGATGTATCTCGCTGTTCCATTAATTTACGAGGGCAAAATTAAAGGTGTTGTTCGAACATCTATTCCCATTACCTTCATCGACCATGCGCTGAGGTCAGTTGAAATTAAAATAGCCAGTGCCGGTCTGATAGTTGGTTTGCTCGCAGCTGGAATCAGCCTGATGGTTTCACGTAGAATCAGCCGCCCACTTGAAAAAATGAAATCTGTTGCGGAGTCTATTTCAAGAGGTGAGCGAAACGAAGAGTTATCTATCCAAAGCGATTCCATTGAAATCTGTGCACTGGCCGACGCTTTCAACCAGATGGTTTTCCAACTGGATAAACGAATCCGTACCATCACTAACCAGCGCAACGAAAGAGAAGCAGTACTTTCAAGCATGGTGGAGGGTGTGTTGGCTGTGGATGCCCAGGAACTGTTGCTTAGCATGAATCACGCGGCCGCCAGATTAATTGGCGTTGATCCGGGGCAAGCCGAGGGCCGGCCTATCCAGGAGGTCATCAGGAATCCGGCGCTTCTGAAATTCGTGAGCCATACTCTCAAGGGAAGAAAAAATGCGGAGACAGATCTTGCCATAGGAAATGAAAAATATCTCCAGGCACATGGAGCGGTTTTGCAGGACAGCCAGGGGCAAGCGGTTGGCGCAGTCATTGTGCTGAATGATATTACACGAATTCGCCGGTTGGAAACTATTCGCCGTGACTTTGTCGCAAATGTTTCCCATGAATTGAAGACTCCTATCACCCTGGTTAAGGGGTTTGTTGAAACTCTTCTACAAGGAGCACTGGGAAACCGCGATGAAGCAGAACGCTTTTTGAAAATCATCGAAAAACAAGTTAATCGGTTGGATGCGATTATTGAAGATCTCCTGAGCCTTTCACGCCTTGAACAAAACTCCGATGGCTCTGAAATAATTCTGAAAAAAACCAGGGTCAAAGACATCCTGGAATCAGCCATACAGGATTGCGAATTGAAGGCTTCGGGAAAAAACTCAACCATCCACTTGAATTGCGAAGAAGATTTATGGGTTCCAGTTAACCCCGCTCTTTTAAGCCAAGCCGTAATCAATCTGGTGGACAATGCACTTAAATACAGTGAGCCCAACAACCGGGTCGAAATTGAGGTTTCCCAAAATACATCGGAAGTAGTGATCGGAGTGCAGGATTGGGGGTGCGGTATCAACTCCAACCACTTACCCAGGTTGTTTGAAAGGTTTTACCGGGTCGATGAGGCCCGCAGCAGAGAATTTGGCGGGACAGGTCTGGGGCTTGCCATTGTCAAACATATTGCCCAGGCCCACCGTGGTCAAGTTTCGGTAGACAGTACTCCGGGGAAAGGAAGTCGGTTTTTCATCCATCTCCCTATCGCTTAAGTCTGAAATTATTTTCATCGATTTAATCAAACTCTAATTTGGTTCTAACAGTTTTCTAACTTGTAATTTCTAAATTAACACAACATATAAAGCTTGTATTCAATTTAGGAGGAGTAAGAATGTTAAAAGTTCGTTTTATAGCAAGTACCTTGGCTCTCTTAGTTTTGATGTGGGTCATCCCCTCAACAGTAATGGCTGAAATGTCCGAACAAGAACTCAGGCTTCTGGCTTTGGAAGAAAAGCAACAAGCTAATGCCGTGCTTTTGGAAGTGATGAAACGCTTCACCTGGGGTGGAGACCTTCGCACGCGATACCAAATTGACACCCGAGCCCAGACAGGATCAAACGTATTGGACCGTAGTCGGTTCCGACTGAGATTTCGGCTCAAGGGAAAAGTGCATTTATATAAGGATCTGGATATTGGATTCCGCTTCGTAACGGGCAGTCTGGGTAGCCAGACCTCTGCTAATTCTACTTTTGATGGCGGATTCGGAAATAAAGCTTTCGATCTGGATCGCGCTTATTTCAAGTGGAACCCGCAATCTTTTCAGCTTACCGGAGGCAAGTTCGCCGTTCCCTTTATGACATCAGAGTTGGTTTGGGATGGCGACGTCAATGTAGAAGGCATCAGCGAAGGGTTCTCTCGTAAAATGGGCGATACAAAAATCGAGATTGTTCTAGGTCAATTCGTGATAGATGAAATTAACCCTGGCGATGATATTGTCTTATTGGCTTACCAGGGCATTATGGAACAAAAAACCCAATTGGGTAAATTCAAGTTTGCCGTTGCTTACTATGATTATCTAAACCATGAAGACCCAGGCTCAGCCCCGACAGGAGCGGTTTCTAACTCAACGACCTCAGAAGTCAAAGTTGTGGATGTCATGGGGGAATGGTCCGAAAAAATCTACGGAAAAAAACTCAAGCTATTTGGTGAGTATGCGCAAAATACCGGCACACTCGCAAGTGGAAATGCCGATTTGGATACAGCCTGGCAATTGGGTGCAAAATACGGAAAGTCCGGGAAAAAGTTCGGCGACTACGACCTGAAGTTTATTTACCGCATGGTTCAAACAGAAGCTGTTCTGGATGCGCTGGCCGACTCGGATTTTCATTCTGGTATCAATAATGCCAGAGGTTTTGAAGCCGGGGGCGGCATTGGTTTAGCCAAAGGTGTCAAACTTGCCTTCACCTATTTTAATACCCAGGAAGAAAGAGGCACCAATGATGAAAAACAAACCTTTCAGGCAGATTTGAAGTTCAAGTTCTAGCAAGTCGTTAATATCATGTCCAATCTCCTCCAAGATTGAATCCAGAAAAACCGTTGTTCCGGCTTTTTCAAGCCGGGCCAGCGGTTTTTTTTCTTTCCTTTCCCCTCTATTTTCACTTCCTAACACAAATCTAATACTGGGCAGTTATAAACCTAATAAAGCATGGATAGATTGTCTGTATTAAGAACAGCAATCTTTTTTAGGAGCAGGCAATGATGAAAAAAATAGGAATTATTTTACTGGTTTTAGTTTGGGCGGGCTCTGCTTTTGCCGGATCTATTGAGGTAGATCCCGAACTCCCGGCCTATAGCAAACAGGGAGGGATCAGCGGAAATCTTTCCAGCGTGGGATCGGACACCTTGAATAATCTAATGACATTGTGGAGTGAAAAATTCAAGCAGTTTTATCCCAATATAAATATTCAAGTGGAAGGAAAAGGTTCCTCTACCGCTCCTCCGGCTCTAATTTCTGCCACTGCACAGTTGGGCCCGATGTCCCGTGCGATGAAGCAAAAAGAATTGGACGCTTTTGAATCCAAATTCGGTTACAAGCCCACGCCGGTTCGTGTCGCGGTCGATGCCCTCGCGGTTTTTGTTAATAAGGATAACCCGGTCAAGGGATTAAACTTAAAGCAGGTCGATTCGTTGTTCTCGAAAAGCAGAAGGCGGGGCCATAAAGAAGTGGAAACCTGGGGCGACCTGGGGGTTACAGGAAACTGGGCCAGCCGACCCATCAGCACGTATGGACGAAACTCCGCTTCCGGTACGTATGGTTTTTTCAAAAAGCTGGTCATGAAAAAAGGTGACTATAAGGATGAAGTGAAAGAGCAACCCGGTTCCGCTTCCGTGGTTCAGAGTGTCAGTGTCGATCCGTTTTCAGCCGGGTACAGTGGAATCGGTTACAAAACAGCCAGTGTACGTGCTCTGCCTTTGTCCGAAACCGGGACAAATTTTGTAGAGCCTTCAGCGCAGAACGCTCTGACAGGAGAGTACCCTCTGGCCCGGTTTCTGTACATCTATGTAAATAAGGCTCCGGGGAAACCTCTCGATCCGATGACTCAGGAATTCGTCAAAATGATTCTTTCCAAAGAAGGCCAGCAGGTGGTCGTCAAGGGAGGCTATTTTCCAATTGCTAAAGCTGTGACCGATGAGGATATAAAAAAAATCACAGCGATTATGACCAATTGATTGAATGAACGACAAAACACAATCCATTGAGCCCGACCAGGAGTCCTCGAGATACGGTCGGGCTTTCTTCGGTAAGAGTCTTGTCCAGCGCCAGTTTACCGATGGAATAGCCCGAAGTGTAGTCACAGCCGGGGGCTGGACCATCATCGCATCCATTCTCGCTATCCTTTTTGTTATTGTCGCGGAAATTTACCCGCTTTTTCAAAAACCTTCAGTATCTCTGGTCTCAGAATTTAAAGTGATGAGCGCGCCATTGGCAATTGGCATGGACCCTTATCATGACAAAGCTTATACGGTGGAAGCCGATGGCATTCGATTTTATTCCCTGCAAGAAAACAAATTTGAGTCACAGCCCGAGTTACCCGGGTGGGAATCGGCGCGGGTCACAGGTGTTTCCCCTTCCATGAAAAACTTTCCCGTGCTGGGTCTTTCTGATGGCAGGGTTTATCCGGCCCAAATCGAATTTCGTCCCGTTTACGATTCCGAAAGCCGACGGTCCATCGAACCTCGACTAAAAGCTGAATCTCCGATTCAGGTCCGCTCCGATGGTTCTCCCGTTACTTTATTGACCCATATTAAAAATGAAAAAGGATACAAAATCGCCGCGCAGTCTGGCTCGGGTCAGGTTTCTCTGATCCATGTCCGATTGCGTAAAACTTTGATGGGAACTACACGTAAAACCGTGTCACAGGAAACGATTGCTGTTCCGGTTGAAGGTGAAATCACGGCGATGGTTTTTGATGAAGCTTATAACAGTCTTTTGCTGGGAACTTCCTTTGGCCAGATATTTCGGATCGATCTGGAAGACTCTCAAAATCCGGCCCAATTGATCGGA
>Ga0233435_1000578_pt1 | contig 42141 bp, 44 predicted proteins | sample SI_122_August201_3_FD_182735 | JGI IMG/M metagenome (GOLD analysis project Ga0233435, IMG submission 182735) | Seawater microbial communities from Saanich Inlet, British Columbia, Canada - SI_122_August2016_135_MG | ecosystem: Environmental > Aquatic > Marine > Inlet | place: Canada: British...
GAGTTAGGTGGAACAGCAACTAAATATGAATATTCTCTGGATACTACTGGCTGCAGCTATGGTATTCCTTATGCAGAGTGGTTTTACCTCGTTCGAGACGGGGATGATACGCGCCAAAAACAGCCTCAATGTCGCGGTTAAAAATATTAGTGATTTTGCCATTGCAGTTCTATTCTTCTGGGGGATTGGATTTGCTTTGATGTTTGGAGATTCATATGGCGGCTGGTTTGGAACCTCTGGTTTCGCTCTTTCAGGGATATCGGACTCCTATGGTTATGCGTTTTTTGTATTTCAGGCTATGTTTGCTGGAACGGCAGCAACCATTGTCTCTGGAGCAGTTGCAGAGCGGATGAAGTTTAGATCTTATCTCTTTATCTCATTGATTATTACCTCCATAGTCTATCCAATCTCTGGTCATTGGATTTGGGGTAGTGGAATAAACGGTGAAGAGATGGGCTGGTTGGAAAATATGGGGTTCGTAGATTTTGCTGGTTCTACCGTGGTTCACTCGGTTGGTGGGTGGATGGGGTTGGCAGGCGCTTTGGTTTTGGGGCCACGCATTGGTAGATTTGATGAAAATGGTAAGCCACTGCTGATTCCACCGCAAAATCTTGGAACCAGTACGCTCGGAGTTTTCATTCTCTGGTTTGGTTGGTTTGGTTTTAATGGGGGCAGTACTCTCATTGTTGATGAGTCGATTTCCAAAATATTCTTGAATACCATGTTATCCCCTGCTGCGGCGGCAGTAACCTGTATGGGAATATCGATCTCCATTGAAAAGAGTGGATTGGTGCGTATTGAGAAGTTACTGAATGGCGTTATTGCTGGGTTGGTGGGGATTACGGCAGGCTGTGCATTCGTTGAGCCTGTTGGAGCTATTTGGATCGGAGTAATATCTGGTTTTGTGCTCTATGGTGCAGAGTGGTTCGTGCTCCGCTTTTTAAAAGTTGATGATCCAGTTGGTGCTATCTCAGCACATGGTTTTGTTGGCGTATGGGGAACCTTGGCTGTTGCTCTGTTTGCTCCGCTGGATTTGTTGCCGCTCAATAATATGGTAGATCAGCTATTGGTTCAATTAATTGGGGTAACAGCTGTATTTTTCTGGACCTTTAGCGTAGGAGTTATAGTGTTTTTGGTGTTGAAGCAGATGGGGGTGTTGCGTGTATCTGCTAAGGAGGAGTTGAAGGGTCTCAATATTGTTGAGCATGGAGCGAAATCTATTTGGCTTGATACTATGCGCTCTATTCAAACTGTGGTGAACACAGGTAATCTACAGAAGTCAGTTTTTGTTGAACCTGAGACGGAGTCAGGAGAGATTGCAAAAAGCTTCAATCACCTATTGGGGCAGTTGAATCACACCTTTGACAATATTCGAGAAACAATGAATGACGCTATGGATGGCAAAGAGAGAAGCGTCCCTGTAGATGGTGAGGTAAATAGTGATCTTGAGCAGGCAAAATTATGGATTAATCAGAGTACAACAAAACTGGTTAAACTGAATAAAACATTAAGAAATGATGCGCTCCATGACTCATTAACTGGACTTCCCAATAGAGCTTTACTGATGGACCGACTGAGGATTAAGATCAAGCAATCAAATAGAGAGCGGCATCCATTTGCGCTCCTCTTTATTGATCTGGATGGTTTTAAACAGATTAATGATCAGCTTGGGCATAAGCAAGGAGATCAACTGTTGATTAATGTTGCTAACCATCTTACAGAATCTGTTCGAGAATCGGATACAGTGGCGCGCTTGGGTGGAGATGAGTTCGTGGTTATTCTTGGAGGATGGAAGCAGCTTGCTGAGTTGCAAGATACTATTGATCGCATTTTACAGCACCTTAATCAGAGCTTTCAGGGTAAAGAGGAAGATCTATTGGTTTCTGGAAGTATTGGCGTATCTATCTATCCTGACCATGGAGAGAGTGAAGAGCAGTTGATTCACAATGCGGATCAGGCTATGTATCAGGCTAAACAGGCAGGAAAAGGGTGTTGTCGTTTTTATAACTATTCAGCTCACCTCTAAAATTCACCATCTCTGTGTTACAAAATTATCATATATAAATATATACTCAAATTTTCCGCCTTGATCTGATGAATTTTAGAGGCAATCTGAACAGTTACAACTGCGACTGAATAGTTACTCGTTTTTGTTAATTACAACCACCACAACTACCACAGCGCCAATCTTCTAAATTTAGTGCTTGGTAGAGCCAACTTAGATGTTTCTCATCTAGTGGGATTTTGTATCTATCAAAAAGTTGGGCCAGCCACTCCATATTCTCTAAGATCCAGTCAGACTCTTTTAGCCCCTCAGCAAAGTCTGGATCATCTGGATAAATATAGCTATAGATGCCGTAGGTTCCAAGATCATCATCTCTCTTCTCTGCTGGTAGCTCAATAGAGAGGTCTTGGTAGCTCAGCTCCCAATGACCTAGGCAGATAGTATCTCCTTTAGATGACCATGCCGCGCTGAATGGGTTTTGCGGTACTATTTTATTTCACCCTTTCTATCATCGCGTAGGCTGAGTGATTGTGGATAGATTCAAAATTTTCCGCCTCTAAAGTGTAGGAGAGAATCCGTTCATCATGGTTGAGACGATTCGCCACATCACGCACTAAGTCTTCAACAAATTTTGGGTTGTCATAAGCTCGTTCTGTGACATACTTCTCATCAGGGCGTTTAAGAAGACCATAAAGTTCGCATGATGCTTCTTGCTCTACAATATCGATAAGATCTTCAATCCAGAGAAACCCTTCAGGTTTAGCGTTGACCGTGATATGCGATCGCTGGTTATGGGCACCGTAATCTGAAATCTCCTTTGAGCAAGGGCAGAGGCTGGTTGCAGGAACTAATACTTTAATGTTGATGGATGGTTTGCCATTGCTAATCTTTCCAATAAAAGTGATCTCATAATCGATAAGACTCTCAATTTTAGTTATTGGAGCTTGTTTGTTTACAAAGAATGGAAATGACATCTCAATATGTCCAGCTTCAGCCTCTAGAATCTCTACCATCTCACTAAGCATGGTTTTGAAGGTGTCGACGGTTATCTCAAAATCGTGTTGATTTAAGATTTTCACAAAGCGAGACATGTGAGTCCCTTTAAATTGTTGTGGTAGGCTTACATACATATTGAAAGTTGCAACAGTGTGTTGTTCTTTGCCTGTGCGATCTTTAATCACCACTGGGTGACGAATATCTTTAATTCCAACTTTGTCTATCGGAATTTGACGAGTATCTGTAATACTCTGGACATCTACCATAGAAGATTTATTGTTTTCGTCACTCATTGTGTGGTTCTCACTTAATTATAAATTTAAAAAATATCTTAACTTTCGCTATAAGAAGCGGAGGCGCGTTCGGTCTCCCAGATCGTGACCCTCTCAATCTGTGCTGTACTGTTGATTTTAGCACTATCTAGCTTTTTACCTATATCTTTAAATAGAGTTCGTGCAATATTTTCAGCAGTTGGGTTGATTCTATTAAATGGGTCAAGCTCATTTAAATAGCTATGGTCAAGTCTATCTGTAGCCTCTTTAGTTATCTGCTTTATTTTTTTAAAATCAACAGCCATTCCGAGGTCATCTAGCTCAGAAGCAACCACCTCAACCTCAACTTTCCAGTTGTGTCCATGGAGCTTCTGACAGTCCCCAGGGTAGTCTCGTAGGCTGTGAGCAGCGGCAAAGTCGCTAACGACTTGTAACTTAAATTGGTTCGGCATATTTAATCTTTAAGGTTAGTTATTAGATATCCTACTATTGTAGTCAAGAATGGAGTTTAGTATACCATCTCTATCAAGGCGGTATTGAGCTAGAAGTGCTTCTCTCTCTCCCTGCTCCACAAAATAGTTAGGTATTCCTAAAGTTAGAGTTGGTATGGTTATATTGTTTCTCTGTAAAAGCTCATTTACGGCACTTCCCGCACCACCTGAAATAACATTCTCCTCTATGGTGACTAATATTTTATGTTGTTTACTTATGCTAAGAATAAGCTCCTCATCTAGTGGAGATACAAAGCGCATATCTACTACGCTGGCATCTACCTCCTTGGCTGCGGATAGCGCACTATCTAGAAATGGTCCAAATATTAATATTGCAATTTTGGAACCATCACGGCGCACCACTCCACGACCTATCTCTATAGTATCAATATTCTTAGATAGAGTGTTGCCCTGTTCAGGAATGGAGCTTCTTGGATAGCGCACTACTGATGCTCCATTGTGTTGCAGTCCAGTGGTTAACATGCGTTGGCACTCCTCTCCACTGGATGGAGTCATAATCACTAAGTTTGGAATGATGCGCAGAAAACTGATATCAAATGCACCAGTATGGGTAGCACCATCAGCCCCAACAATGCCAGCACGATCAACTGCAAATAGGACTGGTAGATTCTGTATTGCTACATCATGAATAAGCTGATCATATCCTCGTTGCAGAAATGTAGAGTAGATAGCGACCACTGGGCGAAGCCGTTCAGTAGCAAGCCCTGCAGCTAAAGTAACTGCATGCTGTTCTGCTATTCCAACATCGATAAAGTTATCTGGGAATTTATCCGCAAACTTAACCATTCCTGAGCCATCTTTCATGGCTGGGGTGATGGCGATAAGTTTTGGTTCAATCTCAACAGCACGACAGAGCCACTCTCCAAACACTTCGGTGTAAGAAGTTGTCTTAGCAGTTGGATTGTTCTTGCGGTTAACTACTCTGCTTCCAATGCCGTGGTATTTTAGGGGGTCTGCCTCTGCAGGTGGGTAGCCACGCCCTTTTTGGGTGATAATATGAAGTAGGCGAGGTCCTTTAAGTTTGCGTAAAGTTTTTAAGGTGCGGGTTAGAGCATTTATATCATGTCCATCGACAGGTCCAACATAGTTAAATCCTAACTCTTCAAATAGAGTTCCAGGTACAACCATCCCTTTAATATGCTCCTCTGTTCGTCGTGCCAAATCCCAGGCTCCAGGAAGTTTACTTAATACTTTTCGGCTAGTCTCACGCATTTGACTATAAGTGGAGCTGGTTAGAATTCGTCCTAGATAGCGTGAGAGTCCACCTACATTCTCAGAGATAGAGCGATCATTGTCATTTAACACTACTAGCAGATCTGCATCTGACTCCCCTGCATGGTTAAGTGCCTCAAATGCCATTCCCCCAGTTAAAGCTCCATCACCAATAACAGCAATTGTCTGACGTTCGTTATGGAGCTGTTTAGATGCTATTGCCATACCAAGCGCAGCACTAATTGAGGTGCTTGAGTGACCAGTACCAAATGGGTCATACTCACTTTCTGTACGCTTAGTGAATCCGGAGATGCCGCCATGTTGGCGCAGAGTAGACATCTTATTTCGTCTTCCAGTAAGAATTTTGTGAGGATAAGATTGATGTCCTACATCCCATACTAGCTTATCCTCCGGAGTGTTATATATATAGTGAAGCGCAATAGTGAGTTCGACAACGCCCAAGCTTGAAGCGAGATGCCCTCCTGTCTGCTCTACAGATTTAATCATAAACTCTCGCAGCTCCTCCGCAACTGCGGGTAGTTGTTCTGGAGATAATTTGCGTAGTTCTGAAGGAAGTGAAACTTGCTCAAGCAGTTTAGTGTTTAGATTATTATTCATAAGTGATCCGCATCAGTGATCCCGTTTTGTAATAAAATCTATGATAGCGTTTAGCTCAACACTTCGTTGATCAAAACTAGTAAGAGAGTCCAGTGCCTGCTGTTGGAGCTTGTGAAGCTCAGCTTTGGCACCATCCATTCCATACAGGGAGACGAAGGTGCTTTTCCCTTTTTTCAGATCTGAACCTTGAGGCTTACCAATCTTCGAGCTTTCTCCTTCAATATCTAGAATATCATCTTGGACTTGAAAAGCTAGACCTATAGCTTCGGCAAAACTGGTTAATTTGCTATGCTCCTCAGCCTTACAGCTCTCTGCTGCGGAGGCTCCCATTAAAATACTTGCTTTAATAAGTGCGCCAGTTTTTAGGTTGTGGATATTGTTTAGTTCTATACTATCTACTTTGACCTGTTCCGCAGCAAGATCTAACTGCTGTCCACCAACCATACCGCTAGAACCACTTGCGTTACTTAGTAGTTTAATCCAGTCCAAACGCAGCTCCAAACTGGCGTTGGCGTTAACCAGCACCTCAAAGGCTAGACTCTGAAGCGCATCTCCAGCTAAGATCGCAGTCGCCTCATCAAACTCACGGTGACAGGTCGCTCTCCCACGACGGATGTCATCATCATCCATAGAGGGAAGGTCGTCATGAATTAGAGAGTAGCTATGGATAATCTCAATGGCTGCTGCGGCTGAATCTAATATTTCAGCTTCAACCCCGAACATTCTTCCTGTGGCATAGAGAAGAGCAGGGCGTACTCGCTTACCACCATTAAAAATAGAGTAGCGCATCGCTTGATGAAGCCTGGTTGGGGCGGCACTTTCCGAAGGAAGTACTTGCTGTAGAGTACCTTCAACTCTCTGCTGCCATATCTGAAGTGGATTATTCACTAAATGGTTTTAATCCATCTTTAGTTAGAATTTCAACTTTTTGCTCTGCATCTGTCAATGCCGTCTGACACCCTCTAATTAACTTAATACCACTCTCAAACTGTTTTAGAGACTCCTCCAGAGTAAGCTCTCCTCCCTCCATTGTCGAGACGAGCTGCTCTAGCTCAGAGAGACTCTTCTCAAAATTAAATCCCTCGCTCATATCTTTTTTCTTACTTGTCATTATTATCTCTCTACAGGATCTATTGTCTTTAGATAACTATTTATGCGACAATAGAGGGCTATGAAAAAAGTAATTATAACAACATTAGCTCTATTTTTCTCCCTCCCTCTGTTTGCAGGAGCAGAGTGGTGGAGTGGGAGTAGTAGTTCAACCTATTATGAAGAGGGTCCAGAGTGGAAAGAGTCAGAAGTTAAATTGCCACCATATCCTAAGAGCGGAGATCTTCTAGAATTTCAGGTTGATAATCCCGCCTCTAAACACCACTACTTTATAGATGCAGCATCAATTAGCGTAGCGGAAGATTATGTTATTCGCTACTCAGTAGTGATAAAGACTAGCAGTGGAGCAAGTAATCTGTTTTATGACGGAATTCGTTGCCAAACTAGAGAGTACAAAAATTACGCATTTGGAGTAAACGGAGAATTTATAAAAAATGAGAGTACTATTTGGGGAATGGTGCGTGGCTATGATTTTTTCCGCAAAGCGTTATTACGAGGAATAGTTTGCTCAAATGCAAATCAGCCAAGATCAGCGCAAGAGGTAGTTGATCATATTAAGTATGGGCGTTAAAATTATTTAGATTTAATTGTGTATTTCAAGATTGAATTCGCGATTGTTTGAGTGTCTGGTGCCTCAGTGGTATATAGATCAGCTGTTTTATGTTAGGGTACGCAATGCGCTTTCTATTTAGTTAATGAATGGCGCTATTTGTATGTTACCAAGATTAGTAGCTATTCAGTTGACGTTGTAACTGTTCAGATTGCCTCTAAAATGCATTAGATCAAGGCGTAAAATTTGAGTATACAAATGTATATGATAATTTTGAAACGCAGAGATGGTGAATTTTAGAGGTGAGCTGAACAGTTATCAAGATTAAACCTTAAAAGAATAAAGTCAAAGATTAAATATTATGTCAAATTACGATGCTTCAGCCATTGAAGTACTATCTGGTCTGGACCCAGTACGCAAGCGCCCAGGAATGTATACAGATACCACTCGCCCCAACCATCTCGTGCAGGAGGTGTTGGACAATAGTGTTGATGAGGCGATTGCTGGGCACTCCAACCATATTAAGGTTGAGCTTTATAAAGATGGATCGGTAAGTGTTGAGGACAATGGGCGGGGAATGCCTGTTGATATTCATCCTGAAGAGGGGGTTCCTGGAGTTGAAGTAATTCTTACTCGTCTTCATGCGGGAGGTAAGTTTTCAGGAAAAAATTATCAATTCTCTGGAGGATTACATGGAGTTGGTGTTTCAGTAGTTAATGCTCTTTCAGAAAATTTAGAGATCTGGGTGCGGCGAGATGGGCGAGAGATGCATATGGCATTCGCCAATGGTGAAAAAAAGAGTGAATTAAAGGAGGTCGGTTCTGTAGGTAAGCGTAATACAGGAACTACACTTCGCTTCTGGCCTGACCCTATATTTTTCGACTCACCAAATATTTCACTCTCTAAACTACGCCACCTGATGCGAGCCAAAGCTGTGCTTCAGCCTGGTCTTAAAATCACTCTGCATGATGAGAAGTCTGGAGAGAGTGATGAGTGGGAGTATAGAGATGGGCTTAAGCAATATTTGATGGATCAGTTGGGGGATACTCCAACTCTACCAGAAGATGAGCCATTTATGGGCTCTAGTAGTAGTGAACATGAGGGGGCAGATTGGGCTGTGCTCTGGCTTTCGGATGGTGGAGAATCAGTTGCGGAGAGTTATGTTAACTTAGTTCCTACTACTCAAGGCGGAACTCATGTAAATGGTTTGCGTGCTGGGCTGACTGATGCGGTAAGAGAGTTTTGTGAGTTTAGGAATATGTTACCGCGAGGAGTAAAGCTCACTCCAGAAGATGTGTGGGAGAGGGTGAGTTATGTTCTCTCTATAAAAATGCAGGATCCGCAGTTTGCAGGACAGATAAAAGAGCGTCTCTCTTCACGAGAAGTTGCCACTTTTGTCTCTGGGGTAGTTAAAGACTCATTCAGTTTATGGCTCAATCAACATCCAGAACAAGGGAGTAAAATTGCTGAGTTAGCAATTGATAGTGCACAGAATAGAATGCGTAGCCGCAAAAAAGTGGTGCGTAAAAAAGTTACTAGTGGTCCCGCACTACCAGGAAAGCTCGCAGACTGCTCTAGTGATGATCCATTAATGGGCGAGCTCTTTTTGGTCGAGGGAGATTCAGCTGGCGGTTCAGCAAAGCAGGCACGAGATCGAGAGTTTCAGGCTATTATGCCACTGCGTGGCAAGATCTTAAATACTTGGGAGGTGGACTCTAACGATGTGCTCGCTTCACAGGAGGTGCATGATATATCCGTTGCACTTGGATTAGATCCAGGGAGTAGCGATCTCTCTGCTCTGCGCTACGGTAAGGTCTGTATTTTGGCAGATGCGGATTCAGACGGACTTCATATCGCAACTCTACTCTGCGCTCTTTTTCTGCGTCACTTCCCTAAGTTGGTTGTAGAGGGGCATGTATTTGTAGCAATGCCACCACTCTATAGAATAGATATTGGTAAGGATGTCTACTATGCGTTGGATGATGCAGAGAAACAGGGGGTTATGGATCGTATAGCAGCAGAAAAGAGGAGAGGCAAAGTTAATGTGCAGCGTTTTAAAGGGTTAGGTGAGATGAATCCACTGCAACTCAGAGAGACAACTATGGCGACAGAGAGTAGAAGGCTGGTGCAGTTAACTATTGAGCCGGGCGATGATAGTAATAGTATTATGGATATGTTACTTGCAAAGAAGCGCTCCCCAGATCGTAAACGGTGGTTGGAAGATCGTGGTGATCTAGCTGAAGTTTAAAAATAGATGATGAATAGAGAAATATATGAGTGAAGAGTTAAGTGCTCCAGTCTGGAGTGGATTAGAAGATTTCTATCAGAGGTTTGATCAGTTATGTGGTGCAGATGAGCGAGCTGTACTTCAAGTGTTATCACTTTCTGATCTTCCTATTAGTAAATCAGTTATTGAGCAAATTCTTGTTAAACTGAAATGGAGCTCTGCTGCAGAAGAGAAGCTCGCTGATATTTTTCAACAAAACTTCTCAAAGTGGCGTAGTAAATGGGTTAAAGAGAATTGGATTAGTGATGATCAGACTCGTATTCGTTGTAGCAATCTACTGGTTGATATGCTTTCACGAGAGTTATCTATGGCTGATAAGGTTGATGAGGTTGAGGATGCTGTAGAGCAGAAAATATCTCGTGGCTATTGGGCAACAGGTATAGATCCAGCTATGCGTTATATAAGAACTTCGTTCTATAAAGGTAATCTCACTTATATTCAAGAGTGGGCTGGACTCGGAGATGATAAATGGGGAGAGGTAGATAAAGATAAGCAGGAGGATATTTTTAACCTCTGTTACTTTCCTACTCAAATAGAGTGGTTGGATAGGCTTCCTGATTGGCTCCACTATCAGGCGCTAGTCTATACTCTTCGCGAACAGATGGAGAGGCTTGAGCTTGATTTAGGGCTATGGAAACACTGGATAGAGCGAGTTGATCCATTAACAGAAACCAATCAGACTGTCTGCAGCGACTCTGTAGAGTTTCATCTCTACCGTAATGAGCTAGATAAATCTGCTCTCTTACTTAAAAATATGCAAGGAAGTAGAGTTACAGCTTTTAAAGCGATAGAGTTAATGGAGAAGGAGCAGTACAGCGAAGCTCTTACTGTTTTTGAGACAGCTCTTAAGGAGCTGCGTAAAGAGCTTCATAAACGCAAAATAAATAATTATGGTCTATCTGCACTTATGCAACAGATGCTATATCTGCGTAATGGTGGTGCTGAGGAGTTAGGTTTAGCAGTATATATAGGGGAAGTTGTAGAGAGTGAATTTGGAGATCAGCTCTCAGTTGTTCTTGAAAATCCACTCGCACTCTCTTCTGTATTACTTAAGGAAGTGGCACTCTTTATGTTAGGCAAAGTTAGTGCTGGCAGTAGCTATCTGCTAAATCATGCGCATATTGATTCATCTTGGGGAGTGTTGTTTAGAGCTCTGGCGCGTTACTGGAGTGGTGAGGAGGTGAGTCAAGAGCAACGCATAGAGCTGAATGGTTTAATCTCTACTGCACAAAAAGATGAGATGATGCTTTTTGCAAGGCATGCTAAATCACTTCTTGCCTGTTTAGATACAGTTGAACAAGATTTAGAGATAGTAGATGATGGAGGTTGGGTTCATCTGCTGCACCCTAAACAGAAGTGGGAGCATGTTCTTGATGCTATATCTGGGATTGCAGATGGTGGCGCAGGAATAGTGTCCCCTAACAGCGAGAAACGGCTGGTATGGCGTATGGAACGAAGAGAACACGATTTTCCAAGTTTCTATCCTCGTGAACAGAAATTAGGAAAAAGTGGTAAGTGGAGTAAAGGGAGGGCTATCTCACTAAAGAAACTAAGTACAGATATACTAGACTATCCATATTTAAGTGATCAAGATAGGCGTGTTTGCGGAACCATTAGTGAGAGTTGGGAGTATACGGGAGGCTGGCAGCAGCGTTTGACTCACCGTTTGGATGATGAGAAGGCTCTTGTTGAGTTGGTCGGGCATCCACTAATTGAGCTTGAGGGGGCTCCTGGAGTGCTAATTGATATCACCAAAGAAGATCCTGCTCTAGAAGTTTTAGAGGATGGAATGGAGTCGTTAAAGATTCAGCTTTCACCATTCCCTGAACAGAGTAGCGGTGATTTTGAGAGTGTGAAATTACGCTGGGAAGGTGCAAGACGGTTAGTGGTTACCCAGTATGATAATACACATCAACATGTGGCGCAGATTTTGGGAGTTAACGGAGTATCCGTTCCTCTCTCCGCTAAGCAGCGAGTACTCGATAGCATCTCTGCAATTGCTCCTCTACTTACTATTCACTCAGCTATTGGCGGTGAAACTGATGGAGTTGAACAGGTAGAAGGGAGTACTGTTCCCCATGTTCATCTAGTGCCAGAAAATGATGGTATTCGTTTCAGTTTCTGGGTGGCACCATTCGGAGAGGAGGGTGGTCGCTTCTATCCAGGAAAAGGGGGTGCAGTAGTTTTTGGAGAGAAAGATGGTAAGAAGCTTCAGGCACATAGAGATCTTCAGCAAGAGCGACAACGAGCATTGATACTATTTGGTGGGATGGAAGAGGCAGTGCCAGATATGTTACTAGATTGGTCAGAAAATGAACTGCTTGATGAGCACCGTTTAGATGAGAAATTAATTGAGACCCCAGAAGACTCTTTAGAGGTGCTACTCTATCTGCAGAGCGTAGATAATAAGGAGCTGGTGCTTGACTGGCCACAAGATGCACGAATTCCAAGATTGCGTGAACTTGGTGTAGCGAGTATGAAAGTTGGGGTTAAAGATAGTCGAGATTGGTTTGCGCTGAGTGGTGAGTTAGAAGTTGATAATGGGAAAGTGGTCGCACTGAAAGATCTCTGGGGTCTATTAGATCAAACGCAAGGGCGTTTTCTTAAGATGGCAGATGGTGAAATATTGGCACTCACCAAAGAGTTGCGCAAAAAATTGGATGCTATGCGCAGCTATGGTGGAGAGGATGGAAAAGTTCATCCTCTTGCCCTCTCAGTATTAGATGACGCTCTGGATGGAATGGAGTTTAATAGCAATAAGAACTGGAGTGTACAGCGGGATAAAATCAGAGAGGCAGAGAACTTTAAGCCTACACTACCAGCCACCTTAGAAGCAGATTTGCGAGACTACCAACAGCAAGGATTTGAGTGGATGGCGCGCTTGGCTCATTGGGGAGGAGGAGCATGTTTGGCTGACGATATGGGTCTTGGTAAGACAGTTCAAGCCTTAACTTTGATTTTAACTCGGGCTGATACTGGGCCAACATTAGTGCTTGCTCCAACCTCTGTCTGTATGAACTGGATAGAGGAAGCGAACCGTTTTGCTCCTACTCTATGCCCTATAATATTTGGTGATGGGTCTAAGGAGGAGCGAACTAAAACTATTGAAGAGGCTGCAGCGTATGATCTTATTGTCTGTAGTTATGGACTACTGCAGAGAGAAGAGAAGTTGCTAAACTCTATAGAGTGGCAGAACATTATTATTGATGAGGCGCAAGCAATTAAAAATGCTGCTACTAAGCGCTCTAAAGCTGTGATGAGTCTGCAGGGTGGGTTTAAAGTTATAACAACAGGAACCCCCATTGAGAATCATCTTGGAGAGCTGTGGAATCTATTTCGCTTCATTAATCCAGGGCTCCTTGGTTCGCAAGATCGTTTCAATGAGCGCTATGCTCGTCCTATCGAGAATGATAAAAATGATAACGCACGAGAGCGGCTGAAAAACTTAATCTCTCCATTCATTTTGCGTCGCCTTAAACGTGATGTCTTAACGGAGCTTCCACCTCGCACAGAGATAACTCTCCATATTGAGATGAAAGATGAAGAAAAAGTGTTCTTGGAAGCGTTGCGTCAACGCTCTATTGAGCGAATTACACAACTGCGCAGTGGTAGTGATGGACCTCAACATCTGCAGGTGTTAGCTGAGATAACCCGTTTGCGTCAAGCTTGCTGTCATCCTAAATTAGTGGATGCAGATTCAGCAATTTCCAGTGCTAAGCTGCGCGTATTTGGTGAAACAGTTGAAGAGCTTTTGGAGAATAATCACAGGGCTTTAGTTTTTAGTCAATTTGTTGGGCATCTAACTTTGATCAGAGAGTATTTGGATGATAGAAATATTAGTTACCAATATCTTGATGGCTCAACCCCAGTTAAGCAACGCAAAAAAGCTGTAGATGCATTCCAGCAAGGTGAAGGGGAGTTATTCTTAATTAGCCTTAAGGCTGGAGGATCTGGGCTTAACTTAACTGCAGCAGACTATGTTATCCATATGGATCCGTGGTGGAATCCAGCAGTAGAGGATCAAGCATCTGATCGTGCTCATAGAATGGGGCAGACTCGTCCAGTTACTATCTACCGCATGATTGTAAAAGGGACGATTGAGGAGAAAATTGTAGAGTTGCATCAACATAAACGAGATCTAGCAGATCAGCTCTTAGAGGGAAGTGATCAAGGTGGGAGGCTCTCGGTAGATGAGATGGTGGCACTAATTCAACAGGAATCATATTAAGCAATGAATACATCAGTAGAAGATCAGTTAGTAGATCAGAAAGCCATAAAAAATAGTTTTGAAGGGATCGAGCAACTTCCGTTAAGTGAGTTTACGGAAAAAGCATATCTGGATTACTCCATGTATGTGATCTTGGATCGAGCACTACCAAATGTAGGGGATGGGCTTAAGCCAGTACAGCGTCGTATTATCTATGCTATGTCAGAGTTGGGACTCTCTGCGACTGCTAAATTTAAGAAGTCAGCACGAACAGTCGGTGATGTTTTGGGTAAGTTTCATCCTCACGGAGATTCGGCAGCTTATGAAGCGATGGTGTTGATGGCACAGAATTTTTCATATCGTCATCCACTTATTGATGGGCAGGGAAATTGGGGGTCACCTGATGATCCTAAATCATTTGCAGCGATGCGCTATACAGAGTCTCGTTTAACTCGTTACTCTGAATTACTGCTTAGTGAGCTAGGAATGGGGACAGTTGAGTGGCAACCAAATTTTGATGGCACTCTGCAAGAGCCTAAGCTTTTGCCTGCGCGTCTTCCAAATATTCTACTGAATGGTGGTTCAGGTATTGCTGTTGGAATGGCTACTGATATTCCACCACATAACTTGCGTGAAGTCGCATCTGCCTGTATCCGTATATTGGAAAATGGAAAGACAACCACTGAAGAGTTATTGGAGAATATAAAAGGTCCTGACTATCCAACTGATGCAGAGATTATAACTCCCAAAGAGGATATACAAGAGATATATCAGAGTGGACATGGCTCGATTCGTATGCGTGCACTTTGGGAGAGGGATGGTGGTGATGTGGTAATAACCGCACTTCCGCATCAAGTTTCAGGGAATAAAATTCTAGAGCAGGTGGCAAGCCAGATGCGGGCTAAAAAGTTACCAATGGTTGATGATCTGCGTGATGAATCTGATCATGAAAATCCAACTAGATTAGTTGTAGTGCCTCGCTCTAATCGAGTAAATATTGATGAGCTGATGCTCCACCTTTTTGCGACGACAGATCTTGAGCGTACCTACAGAGTCAACCTAAATATGATAGGTATTGATGGGAGACCAGGAGTTAAAGGAATTAAGACACTCCTTAATGAGTGGCTAGAGTTTAGAGAGCGTACTGTACGCAATAGATTAGAGTATAGATTAGAGAAGGTGTTGCAGAGACTCCATATGTTGGAAGGGCTATTAATTGCGTACCTTAATATAGATGAGGTTATAGCTATTATTCGTACAGAGGATAAGCCACGTCCTGTATTAATGGAGCGGTTTAAAATTAGTGAAATTCAGGCAGATGCTATTCTTGATCTTAAATTGCGCCACCTTGCAAAGCTTGAAGAGATGAAGATTCGTGGAGAGCAAGATGAGCTTGAAGTAGAGCGCAATAAATTAGAGCAGGTTCTAGGTTCAACTCGTCGTCTTCGTACTATGATTAAAAGAGAGATAATAGCCGATGCGGAGAAGTATGGTAATGATAGGCGTTCTCCAATAGTGATTCGTGACAGTGCACAGGCAATTGATCCAGCTAGCCTTATACCATCTGAGCCAGTTACTGTAGTTCTCTCAGAAAAAGGGTGGGTGCGTGCTGCTAAAGGGCACGATGTGGATTCTACAGCGCTAAGTTATAAGAGTGGAGATGGGTATTTGGCATCAGCTTTGGGGCGTAGTAATCAACCTATCTACTTTTTGGATTCAACTGGTAGAAGTTATACTGTGCAGACAAATACGCTTCCATCAGCACGCGGGCAAGGTGAACCATTGACTGGAAGACTTTCACCACCTACAGGATCTTACTTTGTTGATGTGATTGGGGGTAGTCTAGAGCATAAAATATTAGTTACATCTGATGCAGGTTATGGTTTTATCTCTACTATAAAAGAGATCTCATCTAACAAAAAAGCTGGTAAAGTATTTTTGAAAACACCTAAGGGTGCTCAAGTTATGCAGTTACTGAGTGTTGCAGAAGAGAGTAGCTGGGTAGCGGTTGCAAGCAATGAAGGAAGGTTGCTGCTATTTCCAATAGTAGATCTGCCAGAGCTGGCTAAGGGTAAGGGTAATAAGATGATAGGAATACCCGGAAAAAGGGTGGAGAGCCGAGAAGAGTTCGTGGCAGGTGTTGCACTCTTGGCGGATGGAGAAGAGTTAGTCGTGATTTCTGGTAAGCGTACGCTATCATTAAAGTCGAAAGATCTGGATAATTATAGAGGTGAGCGCGGAAGACGAGGAAGTAAGCTACCCCGAGGGTTTCAGCGAGTTGAAGGGTTGATTAATGGTAATGCCAAAGGGCGTTGACTCTTTGTGTTGGTTTAGCCTGTTCCACAAGTAGGGCAGGCAGGATCCTTAGGGAGTTTTAGCGAGCGCCACTCCATACTTAATGCGTCTAGCAGAAGAAGTCTTCCGCTGAGGCTCTCACCAATCCCCATAATTATTTTCATCGATTCTAATGCTTGCATACTCCCTATAACGCCAACTAGCGGTGCTAGAACTCCTGTTTGAGTGCAGGTTTCATCCAGCTCATCTCCACCTTTATATAGACAGTTATAGCATGGTGATTCAGAGTCAGATGGATTGAAGAGAGAGATCTGCCCCTCCATTCTGATTGCAGCTCCAGAGACCAAAGCTACCTTGTGTTTTAAGCAGCAGCGGTTAACCGCAAAGCGGGTGGTAAAATTATCGCTACAGTCCAATACTACGGTTGCGCTCTCTATAACTTCAGCTAACTCTTGTTCAGAGAGTTTTTCTGAAATAGTAGTTATCTCTATTTCAGGATTTAGTTGGAGGAGAGAGTCTTGAGCAGATTCCACCTTTGGTCGTCCAATATCAGGAGTGCTATGAATAATCTGGCGTTGCAGATTAGTGAGATCTACCTCATCAAAATCTATAAGGGTTAAATTACCAACTCCAGCTGCAGCTAGATACATTGCAGCTGGGGCTCCTAGCCCACCTAAACCAACAATAATAACTCGAGCATTAAGTAGTTTTTCTTGCCCCTCTGTGCCAACTTGGGGGAGAATAATCTGCCTACTGTAACGGAGTAACTCCTCATCAGATGTTAACTCTCTATTGTTCACTGTCGTCTCTTTCCGTATATTGCTGTTTTTATCGTCTACCATAACTTACCCTCTCATGCCCTGCAAGGTCATCTAGTGTTTTAATATCTAGAAAACCATTATCTTTAAATATGTCCCTGACTCTCTCGCCTTGATTGTATCCATGCTCTATCATTAGAACTCCATTAATATCTAGATATTCTACTGCTTGTTTAACTATTAACTTTATGTCATTTAAACCATCTATACCAGAAGTTAGTGCAGTAATTGGTTCATAGCGTAGATCTCCTCTATTTAGATGTGGGTCATCTAGCTCTATATATGGTGGATTGGAAATTATAAGATTAAAATTATCTTCTCTATGTTGTAATGGTTCAAACCAACTTCCCGCATAAAACTTTATGTTTTTTAGGTGGTGAGATTGAGCATTATCTTGAGCAGTAGAGAGAGCTTCCGTTGATATGTCTGTGGCACTTATTTTAGAGTTTGGTCGTTCAGTAGCAATAGCTATGGCTAGTGCGCCACTCCCTGTTCCTAAGTCAGCAACTCTCCATTTTTCATCTAAAGGAATCATAGTTAGTGCCTGCTCAACAAGAAGCTCACTCTCTGGACGAGGGATTAAGGTTGCTGGTGTAACTTTTAATTCTAATGACCAAAACTCCTGCACTCCCACTATATAAGCGACTGGTTTTCCATCTGCACGCAGTTTAATTAAGGAGTTAAATTTTATATTTTCCTCTTTAGATAGAGTGTATTCAGGCCAAGTGTGAAGCCAGGTTATATCCCTTTTTATGGCTGTAGCAAGTAGCAACTCTCTATCTAGCCTGCTCACACTATTGTCTCCAAGCTGGAGAATATATTTAATTGAGTGGGCCACCTGCAAGTGCCGCAAGTTGGTCTGCTTGATGTTCATTAATTAGAGGTTCAATAATGTGATCAATGCTTCCCATCATTATTTCATCAAGTTTGTAAAGAGTTAGATTTATGCGGTGGTCAGTTACTCGTCCCTGTGGATAGTTGTAGGTTCTAATGCGTTCAGAGCGATCACCACTTCCCACTAAGCTGCGTCTATTTTCTGCGATCTCTGCATTCTGTTTATCTCGTTCTGCAGTTAAGAGCCTTGAAGATAGTATCGACATAGCACGAGCTTTATTCTTATGTTGTGAGCGTTCATCTTGACACTCTACAACCACCCCCGTTGGGAGGTGAGTGATACGAATTGCTGAATCAGTTTTATTTACATGTTGCCCACCAGCACCTGATGCACGAAATGTATCTATCTTAAGGTCGCCAGAGTTGATCTCCACCTCATCAACTTCGCTAGCTTCTGGCAAAATAGCAATAGTTGCTGCAGAGGTGTGAACTCTACCCTGTGACTCAGTCTCAGGAACACGCTGCACGCGATGAGCTCCAGATTCAAACTTTAAGCGTGAGAATGCACCCTTGCCAATAATGCGAGCAATGATCTCTCTATATCCCCCATGCTCCCCATCATTTTTACTCATTATCTCAAGTTGCCAATTCCTGTTTTCAGCATAACGAGAGTACATACGGAATAGGTCGCCAGCAAAGATTGCTGCTTCATCACCGCCAGTTCCAGCGCGTACCTCTAAGAATATATTGCTATCATCTTTAGGGTCTGTAGGGAGTAGAAGTTTTTGGAGTTCAAGTTCTAACTCCTCTTTGCGTGCATTAGAAATAGATAACTCATCCTCACCCATCGCTTTCATTTCAGGATCGCTTTCTGCACGCATCTCAAGCGCTACTTCTATGTCACCCTCTACACTTTGATACTGTTCATAGCAGAAAACAACAGGAGTTATTTGAGAGTGTTCTTGAGATAGTGATCTAAAAAGATTGTTGTTATTAATGGTCTCTGGATCTGATAGCAGAGCGTTAAGCTCTTCAAGGCGTGAGCTTAGATTTTCCAGCTTATGAATAATTGAATCTTTCAAAGCTTAAAAAGAGTGCGAGTTGCATCTAAAAGCACCGCCCTCTCCTTGTTACCAGCAGAGCGCAGTTGGCTGCAAGGTTCATGGATAAGCTTGTTCGTAAGCTGGTGTGCTAGTACATCCAAAATATGAGCTGGATCCTCTCCAGCAGTTAGCATCCGTTTCGATTTTTGAAGCATCTCTGCTTGAGTTCTCTCTGCGTTAGCTCTAAAGGCACGAATGGTTGAGACGGAATCTTGTGCATTGACCCACTCCATAAAATGAATTACTTGGCTGTCGATAATCTCTTCAGCCTGCTTTGCAGCATCTTGGCGAGATTTCATCCCTTCATCAATGACCTCTTGTAGATCATCAACAGTATATAGATAGACATCATCTAGGTCATCCACCTCTGGCTCTATATCTCTTGGTACTGCAATATCTACCATAAACATTGGTTTATGTTTGCGAACTTTTAATGCGCTCTCAACAGCTCCTTTTCCTAAGATAGGTATAGGGCTGGCAGTAGAAGATATTATTATGTCAGCCTCTGCAAGGTGATCGCTGATTTCAGTTAACGCAATTGCATACCCACCAAACTCCTCGGTAAGTTTATGTGCCTTCTCTATGGTACGGTTGGCGACTATCATCCTTCCAATCCCTTGCTCATGAAGGTGGCGAGCGGTTAGTTCAACAGTCTCTCCTGCCCCTATCAGCATAACGGTTGAACTGCTTAGTTCACCAAAGAATTGTTTAGCAAGTGATACCGCAGAGAACGCAACTGAGACAGGGCTGCTACCGATGGCGGTATCTGTGCGTACCTGTTTAGCAGATTTAAATGTATGTTGGAAAAGCCTGTTGAGTATTTTTCCAGTAGTTCCCGCCTCATTAGCTGCACTGAATGCAACTTTCATCTGCCCAAGTATTTGTGGTTCACCTAAGACTAGAGAATCTAGCCCGCTAGCAACCCGCAACATATGGCGCACTGCATTTTGATTAGGGTGGGTGTAACTATATGGCTTAACTTTGCTGCTTGGTAGCTTGTGGTACTCACTTATCCACTCTACAATCCCATTCTCGTTAAACTCGTGCATTCCACAGTAGACCTCTGTACGGTTACAGGTGGAGAGAATAGCTGCTTCATGAATTCCGCTACTAGAAGTAAGATCTTTTAGGGCGAGCGGAATTCTCTCTGGAGCAAAAGATACTTTTTCTCTAATATCTACCGGAGCAGTTTTATGGTTAATGCCGAATGCAACTAAAGTCATCTTTTAAATTTATCGTTTTTTGGTTCTATTTCTAATTAATTAACTTATTTAATCGCTCATTTTGCGCTGTTAGCCTGTAAAATACAACAGTTACTTAATATAATGCTGTTTTTCGTGTTATTCTGGAAGTCAAATGGATAAGGTATATAAAATGTTAAAGATGATTATATTTGGAGTTATAGCTCTATTAGCTGGGTGTACTACTACTGGTAGCACGCTGGCTGATTCAATAGGTAGTAAAAGTTTTGAAGCTAAAGCAGCTACAACTGCTGCGCATAAGTATGATGATAATTTGATCTTTAATATTTTAAGCGCAGAGATGGCGGCACAACAGGGTGATCATCAAAGTGCGTATGAGTACTATAAGTTAGCAGTTGAACAGGATGGTAGTGTAGAGATTGCAGAGAGAGGTGCTCGTCTCTCTATTCATAGTCAAAATATAGGTAAGACAATTACAGCAACCAGAGAGTGGGTTAAACGCGCACCAGAAAGCGTGGATGCGAACAGAGTATTGGCTGCGCTTTTACTAAGATCAGGAGATATAGACTCCTCCACTGAACAGTTCAAAAAGCTAATTGAAATGGAGGGGCGCTCGTTAGGAGTCTTCCAGTTAGTTGCTGAGCAGCTGCGTAAAGATCCAGATGGTAAAGCTGCGGAGAAGCTTTTAATAAAAATTGTAGATAGCTATGCTGATATTCCAGAAGCGTGGTTCGTGCAGGCGTGGTACTACTCTAAGAAGCGTAAGTTAGAGAAGGCTTTGATTTCGATAGATCAAGGGATGAAGTTGCGAGGTGGTTGGGGGAAAGCTATTGTGTTGCGGGTAGCGCTACTAGAGTCCTTAGGCAAAAAAGATGAGGTTTTAACTTTTTTAGAGAGTCAGGTAGAAGAGTATCCACAAGATGCAGACCTGTTTATGCGCTATGGTCAAGCTTTACTTACGCAGGAGAGAGAGGCTGAAGCCGTAATTCAATTTGAGAGTGCTTTAGAGCTTAATCCAAACAGTAAAAAGATACTGAATGCACTTATGTTGGTTCATCTAAGTAAAAAACAGTACAAACATGCCCGCCCATATTTGGATCAGTTGCTAGAGATGGATGGGGAAAAAGATAGAGCCAATTACTATCTTGGTGAACTAGAAGAGGGGATTGGTGATATTGATAAAGCTCTCTATCACTATGCATCAGTTGGTGAAGGAGTGGTCTATTTTAACGCTAGAGTACGGATGGCAGCTTTAGTTTCAGCAGATGATCTTGCTAGAGGCTTATCTATTCTGCGTGGCTTAACTCCGCATAATGTACATAAGCGTACACAGTTATTGTTACTTGAGGGCGGTATGCTTGAGGAGGTAAAGAGATATGCTGATGCAATTGAAGTTTATGATCGTGCACTGAAGCTCACTCCTGGAAATGAAGATATACTCTACACTAGAGCTATGGCTGGCGACCTCGCAGGTAAATTAGATATTTTAGAGAGAGACCTACATGCTATTCTGGAAAAAAATCCTGCTCACTACCACGCACTTAATGCTTTGGGTTATACCCTTACCTTGCGTACAGAGCGTTTTACAGAGGCAGAAGGGTATCTTGCAAAAGCACTTAAACTGCGTCCAACAGATTTCTATGTGTTAGACAGTATGGGGTGGGTTCAATATAAGATGGGAAATATTGATCTATCTTTAGATTATCTATCGCGCGCTCTAGTAGCAAAAAAAGATGTAGAGGTGGCTGCTCATCTTGGGGAGGTGCGCTGGGTAAGTGGAGATAAGAAAGGAGCAAGAGAGATCTGGGAAGTTGCAAAAAAACTTGATCCAAGCAATCCAGTGTTAGTTGAAATTTTAAAACAATTTAATATTGGTTCAGTTGACGAGTAATATTGTAGAGCGATGTATAAAATTATATATGTGCTATCTATATATGTAGCTGCTCTATCTTCACTGCTTCTAACTGGATGCACAGCTCTGCCACCCCACTCTTTAGAATATAATACTAAGTTAGTGAGTTGGGAAGAGAGGAGAGAGAAGTTGAGTATGGTTCAACAGTGGAGTGTTGAAGGTAGAGCGGCATTTCAGATAAAAGTTAAAGAGTTTGGGTCTGCTGAGAGTGGAAGAGAGACGCGTGGTGGGCAGAGCGGATTCCGCTGGAGTCAACTAATCTCTGCCGGCGAGAAGAGGCAGAAATTTAATTTAACTGGTCTATTAGGTGCGGGAGCACTTCAGTTGGAGAGCACTCCTACCGAAGCGATACTCATAGATAGCGATGGTAATGCTCATCTTGGAGAAGATCCAGAACAGCTGCTGTATGAGGTAAGTGGTTGGCGCTTTCCACTTAGTGAAGCGGTGGAGTGGGTTAAAGGGATACCTGCAACAGGTGTTGCTGTAGAGTCACTTAAGTTAGATTCACAAAATAGAGTTAAAGAGCTTGCTCAATCTGGTTGGGTCTTAAATATAAAGCGCTATCAAACTGTAAATGGAGTTGATCTTCCTGCGCTACTTACTATAAAACGCAAAGATGTAAAGGTTACATTGCGCATTAGTAGATGGCTTATATGAGTATGAGCCAATCTAAAGTTGAGCAGAGTTGTACTTGGCCTGCCCCAGCAAAACTTAATCTGTTTCTTCATATAACCGGTCAGCGTTCAGATGGAATGCATGAGCTCCAGACTGTGTTTCAATTTATAGACCTTTTAGATTGGATAAATATTAAAGTACTAAATAGCGGAGCTATTGAGCGTCCAGTCGGTATGGCTGGGGTTGCAGTAGAAGATGATCTGGTAGTGAGAGCAGCAAAAAAGCTAAAGCAAAAGAGTGGTACAAAACTTGGCGCAGAGATAGAGGTTATCAAAAATATTCCTGCAGGAGGAGGTCTTGGAGGGGGGAGTTCAGATGCTGCAACTACTCTAGTTGCACTCAATCAACTCTGGGATATAGGAATGAGTACCGAGGAGTTGGCAGAACTTGGGCTTTCGCTCGGCGCAGATGTGCCAGTTTTTATTAGAGGTAGGGCAGCATGGGCAGAGGGTGTTGGTGAAATTTTATATAGAGTAGAGCCGGAAAGAAGAGACTATTTGGTGGTCTCACCCAATACATCCATATCCACTGCAAAAGTTTTTCAATCTAAAGAATTGACACGCAACACTAGAAAGGTGAAAATAGCTGGCTCTTTAACGAGTTCTCAGGTTAATAGCTTGGTAACTACTGGAGTGAATGATTGTGAAGCAGTTGTAATTGCGCACTATCCAGAAGTTAAAGACGCGCTCTCGTGGCTTTCTCAGTACGGTGAGGCGAGGATGACAGGAACAGGAAGTTCCATCTTTGTGGCTCTAAAGAGCAGAGATGAAGCTCAAAAACTCTGTCAGAAATTGCCTAAACAGTGGAGAGGGTTTGCGCTAAAGGGGATGAATGTATCGCCTTTAATGAGTGTAGTTAAAGATAATTCGGGTATCGTCTAACGGCAGGACAACAGGTTTTGATCCTGTGAATCGTGGTTCGAATCCATGTACCCGAACCAAATTAAGTTGTAAAAAAGTTTTAGTAGTAAGAGAAAAATGTTACAAAAGCTATGGTTTATAGGAGCGCGAAACAGAGTGGAGCGGTAATCCATCTACCCGAACCAAATAAAATAGAGATGTGGTTTAAGTAATCCTTGGCTTGGTATGTACCAAAGTCAAATTGTTTTCATAAATTAGGAATAGTCGTGAGCCAAGATCAGATAGATCAAGTTATGCTCTTTGCTGGGAACTCAAATAGAGAGTTGGCCAGTAATGTTGCTCGTCATCTCAATCTGAAATTGGGGAGAGCATCTATCGAGCGTTTCAGTGATGGAGAGGTTGCAGCTGAGATTGAAGAGAATGTGCGTGGACGAGAAGTGTTTATTCTACAATCCACCTGTGCTCCAACAAACGACAACCTAATGGAGTTATTAGTGATGATAGATGCATTGCACCGTGCAGCTGCAGCAAAAATCACCGCAGTAATTCCATACTTTGGGTATGCACGGCAAGATCGTCGTCCACGCTCAGCACGAGTGCCAATTACTGCACGCTTAGTTGCAGAGATGATAAGTCGCTCTGGAGCTGGTCATGTTTTGACTATTGATCTGCATGCGGATCAGATACAGGGTTTTTTTGATGTGCCAGTAGATAATATCTACGCATCACCTCTATTGATGGGAGATATATGGAGGCGAGAGTTTAAGGATCTAATAGTTGTCTCCCCAGATGTTGGAGGCGTAGTGCGTGCTCGTGCTATCGCTAAATTGCTAGGCGGACTTGATCTGGCAATTATTGATAAGCGTAGGCCCGCAGCAAATGTGGCGCAGGTGATGAATATAATTGGAGATGTAGAGGGTAAGTCTTGTGTATTAGTAGATGACCTAGTAGATACAGCAGGAACTCTATGTAAAGCGGCAAAGGCATTAAAAGAGCGTGGAGCAGTAAAAGTTAATGCTTACTCAACTCATGCGGTACTGTCTGGGCCAGCTATTGCTAATATATGTGACTCTGAGTTAGATGAGTTGGTAGTGACAGATACGATACCGTTAAGTGAAGAGGCGGCAGCTTGTCCTCGAGTGCGTCAAATATCTGTAGCAGAGTTGTTGGCAGAGACAATGCGTAGAATGATAACAGGAGAGTCTGTTAGTTCACTCTATATGGAGTAGATTATTTGCTTATTTGCTGTTTATTTTGAAGTGAGTTTGAAGTGAGTTTGGGATTAGTTTTAAGTTTTAAGTTTTAGAGAGTTGGTTCTGGTTTTATATTTAATTGAGTTTGGAGAAGTAAAATGAGTGCAAGTTTTAATATGACAGCAACAGTGCGTAGTGATCATGGTAAGGCAGATGTCCGCCGTCTGCGCAGTACAGGACAAGTTCCTGGTGTAGTGTATGGTGATGATAAAGAGCCAGCATCGATCAAAATGGTACATGATGACCTAATGCATAATCTCGAGCAGGAGGCATTCTATAGCCATATCCTCTCTATTGATATTGATGGCAAAAAAGAGGATGTAGTTCTTAAAGATCTACAGCGTCATCCAGCTAGAGCAATAATTCTCCATGTGGATTTTCAGCGTGTTAGTACTACTAAAGAGATGAAAATGCATGTTCCCCTACATTTTATTAATGAAGAGGAGTCTGTTGGCATTAAAGAGGGTGGAGCTCTTAATCGTCTTATGGCTGAGATTGAGGTTAGTTGTCTTGCGTCAGTACTTCCAGAAAATATTGAGGTTGATATTTCAGCTCTTAATGTCGGAGATTCAATTCGTCTATCTGAGCTTACAATGCCTGAAGGGGTAACAATCACTGCGCTTAATCGCGGCGAAGAGTATGACCAATCTGTGGTCGCAGTTCATAAGACTCGTGTTGAGACTGAAGATGATGAAGCTACTGCTGCTTCTGATGATGCTGAAGGTGGTGATGCTAGTGAAGAGTCTAGCGAGGATTAAACTAGATACTATCTAAGTGGAAATATCACTAATTGTTGGGCTCGGTAATCCGGGTCCACAATATGAACCAACCCGGCATAACGCCGGTTTTTGGTTTTTAGACTATATTGTAGAGCGGTATGCTGCAAAATTTAGCATAGAGAGTAAGTTTCACGGACACCTCTCCTCCATTACTGTTGCAGGTAAAAAAGTGTGGTTGCTAAAACCAACCACCTTTATGAATAGAAGTGGACAAGCGGTTGCCGCAGTTGCTAGTTACTATAAGATAGCAGTAGATAATATACTCGTTGCTCATGATGAGCTAGATCTAGCTCCAGGTCAGTTGAAGTTAAAGCAGGGCGGTGGGCATGCAGGACATAATGGATTGCGAGATATTATCTCTCACCTAGGAAGTGATTTTTTGCGTTTGCGGATTGGAATAGATCGTCCTCAAATATCAGGTCGTCCAGTGGTTGACTATGTATTGGGGAATCCAAGCAAGGCTGCTCGTAAAGAGATTGATGAGGCTATAGATGATGCTGAGCGAGCTTTAGATATGCTTGCGGTAGGAGATTTACAGAAGGCAATGAATAGATTACACAGTAGAGGAAAAATATAAATTATGGGATTTAAATGTGGAATTGTAGGGTTACCGAATGTGGGTAAATCCACCCTCTTTAATGCGCTGACTAAATCTGGAATTGATGCAGAGAACTATCCGTTCTGTACTATTGATCCAAATGTTGGAATGGTAGCTATGCCAGATCAGAGGTTAGATGCGCTGGAGAAGATAGTTAATCCAGAAAAAGTAATTCCAACTACTATGGAGTTTGTAGATATTGCAGGGTTAGTTGCAGGAGCTTCCAAAGGGGAAGGGCTTGGTAATAAATTTTTAGCTAATATTCGTGAAACAGATGCTATAGGTCATGTAGTACGCTGCTTTGAGGATGAAAATGTAATCCATGTGGCAAATAAAATAGATCCAGCGGGAGATATTGAAGTTATTGATACCGAGCTAGCACTAGCAGATCTAGATAGTATAGAGAAAGCAATCCTCAAAGTAGATAAGCTAACTCGCTCAGGAGATAAAGAGGCGATAGCTACCAAAGAGTTCTTTGAGAAGGTTCGTGATCATCTAGATGAAGGGAAGCCAGTACGCTCAATGGGATTGAATGAGGACGAGCTAGCAGAGATCTATGAGCTTCACCTCCTAACTGTTAAGCCAACAATGTATATAGCCAATGTTGCCGAGGATGGATTTGAGAATAATCCACTTTTAGATAAGGTAGCAGAGATCGCCAAACAAGAGGGGGCGGAAGTAGTCGCTGTTTGTGCGGCAATAGAGGCTGAGCTTTCAGAGTTAGATGATGAAGAGTGTAAAGAGTTTTTGACTGAAATGGGGTTAAACGAACCAGGTCTTAATCGTGTTATTCGTGCGGGATACAGTCTACTAGGTCTTGCAACATATTTCACTGCGGGGGTAAAAGAGGTCAGAGCTTGGACATTTGAAGGTGGATCAACTGCACCACAAGCGGCAGGAAAGATTCATACCGATTTTGAAAAAGGTTTTATTCGTGCTGAAGTTACTGCCTATGAAGATTTTATAGAGCACAACGGTGAGCAAGGCGCAAAGGAGGCTGGTAAGCTCCGTCTAGAAGGGAAAGAGTATATAGTAAAAGATGGAGATATAGTGCATTTTCGCTTTAATGTTTAGAGTAAGTAGTGTACAATACGCCCCACATTTTACAATGGCCATGTAGCTCAGCTGGTTAGAGCGCAGCACTCATAATGCTGAGGTCGGTAGTTCAAGTCTACCCATGGCTACCAAATATATGAAAAAATTGCTGAGGTCGGTAGTGGACGGCAGAGCCGTCTCAGCAAGCTGGTCAAGTCTACCCATGGCTACCAAATATATAAGAGAAAGAGAATTAAACGGCTACCCTTAGGGTGGCCGTTTTACTTTGCGTGAGTTTTGCACTTCAAGGTTGAATCCAAGAGTAATTAAAAATGTTTAATAAATATGCTAAAATCCACTGTTAATATGAAAATAACTAAATACATTATTCCTGTTGCAGGTATGGGGACTCGCTTTCTTCCTGCTACCAAAGCTATTCCTAAAGAGATGTTGCCTGTTGTCGATAAGCCGCTCATTCAGTATGTGGTTGATGAGGCAGCAGCAGCTGGTGCAGAGGAGATTATTCTAGTAACTCATCCAGATAAGCATCCTCTTAAAGCTCACTTTAGTAAAAATGAGAAATTGGAAGAGGCATTAGAGAAGAGTGGAAAAGATGCTCTTCTGCAAAAGGTCTACTCAATTCTTCCTGCGGGAGTTACCGTAACTACGGTTGAGCAGATGGAACCGCTGGGGCTTGGACATGCAGTGCTCTGCGCTCGAGAGATAGTCGGAGATGAGCCATTTGGGGTGATTTTACCAGACGTGTTAATTTATGATGATAAGCAGGGTTGTATGGAGCAGATGGTTCAAGAGTTTGAGCAGCAAGGAGAGTCAATTATTGGCGTTGAAGAGGTTCCATTGGAGGATGTAGATAAGTACGGTATTGTCTCTCTTGCTAATAGCGAAAATGTAGGTAGTAAAAATCGTAAACAGCGTATGAGCGGAGTGGTAGAGAAGCCAGCTCCAGAGAGTGCTCCATCACGGCTCTCAGTTGTGGGGCGTTACATTTTAACTCCTAGAGTTATGGAGATATTGGAGAACACCAAGATAGGGGCAGGTGGAGAGATTCAACTCACCGATGCGATTGCGACTCTTATAGGTGAGGAGCCAGTCTTTGCTTATACTTTCAAGGGAGAGAGTTATGACTGTGGGTGTAAATATGGTTATTTAAGAGCCAACATCGAATATGGTCTGCGTGACCTAGAGGTGAGTGAGCAGCTGCAGAGGTTGATTAACCTCCATGCAAACTGAATAGTTACAATAATATTATATAATGAGATATCTTTACTCATTTACTATGGTATGATTCATGGCGGTTATCGTTACTATTATCGTTGCTATTAACAACTAAAAATATTTAAGTGAGGAGTTTTAATGTCTAAATCAGAGCTGTCAGATCGTGCTCAGTTAAAAGGGGCTGGGCTAAAAATCACTCTGCCTCGTATGAAAATTCTCTCTTTGCTCGAGAACAGCAAAGTAGCACATGTTAGCGCGGAAGATGTCTACCGTAAGCTTATTGATGATCAAGATGATATTGGTCTCGCTACAGTGTATAGAGTTTTGACCCAATTTGAGATAGCTGGTTTAGTTGAGCGTCACAATTTTGATACAGGACACTCTGTGTTTGAGCTTAATAAAGGCGATCACCACGACCACCTTCTCTGTACTAAGTGTGGGAAGGTGCAAGAGTTTATCAATGCTGAGATTGAAAAAAATCAAGAAAAAGTTGCTAAAAAATATGGTTTTGAAATTACGGATCACACTTTGGTTATCTACGGTAAATGCGATAGTTGTAAATAACTCTCTTAGGTAGGTAAGCCTTAGAGCTTAATGTTTAGGATTGAATAGATGGTGGTTTAACGGTTGCGTAGCTCGATAACACTTCTGTAGATTCTACTAAGCTTGTAGTCATTAAATGGGCCGTAACTAACTCCCAGCAGATTATACTCATCTGCATCTAGAGTCTGTCGCGCAGGCTGCTTGCTACGCAGTAGTAAAGCCACCTCCACACTCTGTACTCTATCCCAACTGCTTATCTGATCTGCAGTTAAGTATCTATCTATAGATCCATCTTCATCTAAGTCTATACCAAAATTTATCTGAAGACCGTAAGCGTGGCTACTTAAGGTTTGAGGCGAAGCGTTGCTACCATCGCAACGAAAATTAGTCCCACTAATTTCATACTTAGTTGTTGAGCTAGAGCTCCCAGTGCAATCTTTTCCTCCTTCATAGCTTATGGTTAGGCTACTATTTTCACCGCTATTACTTGCGTAGATTGGAGATTCAATAGGGTCTTGAGTCGTGTATCCAACCTTTTTAAGTTCACTGCGTATGAATTGCATTGCATGGCGACCGCGCTCATGGAGCTCCTGTGACTGCTCCGCATAACGAAAACTCTCTCTGCTCTCAATAAATAGTTTTGAGGTTGCGAGAAGAATAGTGGCTCCTAAGGTGAGTGATACTAAGAGCTCAACTAAAGTAAATCCAGTTTGCTGTTTATGAGATCTCTGGTGACTGCTCATAATGGAGGAATAAATAGAAGAGAGTAATATGGGGAGCTATCACCATCAACCCACTGAATAGTGATCTGATACTGCTCGCTGCTAACCGCAGTTATAGTTCCAGAGCCAGATGGAAGTAGTAGGCGGTTTGCTTCATTCCACTCTCTGAAATCAAAACGAGCAAGATCTGTTGGAGAGCAGTGTGAGGTTCTACAATTAGTGCCAGAGGGTTCTCCAGAGAGAGAAAGATAAGTGCCAGTCGTTACCGCAACTGGATTTGCTCTCACCCTCTCTATCATCGACTCTGCCTGTAGAGTTGCCAAATCGTTCATAATAGAGCCGTGAGTGGCGCTAAGTGAGAGGTTATATAGCTGCGCCAACCCAAGAAGTGCAGTAGTTAGTAAGAGTAGTGAGATCATAGTCTCAATCAGAGTGTAGCCAATGATGGAGTGGGAGGTCTTATATCTATAATTAATCATCATATAATTCTAAAATATTAGGATAGAAAGTGAAAGTAGTTACGATAGATATTTAGAATTGATATTTGAGCAGAGTCTATATTTAGATGATATAGTAGAGAGCTATGAATGAATCACTTCAAGGTTTTATTAAAACCCTGCTCGGCAGCCTACGAGATCTTACACCCATTGTGTTGGTTATTGGATTTTTTCAGTTAGCAGTAATTCAGCAGCCAATAGATAATATAGCGGAGATTGGAGCAGGACTGTTTTTGGTAGTTCTTGGGCTTACATTTTTCATATACGGTCTAGAGATGGGGCTCTTTCCTGTTGGAGAGGGGATGGCTGATGCGCTTGCGAAAAAAGGCAGTCTGCCTTGGTTAACCATCTTTGCGTTTCTATTGGGGTTTGGTACTACAGTAGCAGAACCAGCGTTGATTCTGGTCGCAAGTAAAGCCGCAGAGATCGCTGCAGCTGGAGGAGTTATTGAGAATAGTGCAGAAGCAATAAGTTCTTATGCAGATAATTTGCGTTATACAGTAGCATTTTCGGTTGGCTTTGCAATTATGGTTGGAGTCTTTAGAATTCTTAAAGGATGGCCAATTCAGTACTTAATGATTGGCGGCTATCTAGGGGTAGTGGTAATGACTATATTTGCCCCTAAAGAGATTATAGGTCTTGCTTATGATGCTGGTGGGGTGACAACCTCAACAGTAACCGTACCATTGGTTACTGCGTTGGGGGTTGGGCTGGCTAGTACTATTCGTGGGAGAAACCCTATGACAGATGGGTTTGGACTCATCGCTTTCGCCTCACTCACTCCAATGATATTTGTTATGGGTTATGGAATGTTGATCTAAGATGGAACAATATCAATGAACTTTTTAACTGAATTCTATCAATCGCTGATCTCAACTGCAGGGGATATGGCCCCCATTGTGGTAATTATCTTCGGCTTTCAGTTTTTCGTTATCCGGCGGCGGATGCCTAATCTTCACCATGTTTTGATCGGATTCTTCTATGTGCTACTTGGGCTATCCCTCTTCTTAATGGGGCTAGAGCAAGCTATCTTTCCGCTGGGAGAGCAGATGGCAACCCAACTATCTGATCCAGAATTTATTGCAGGTGATAAAGATATATCTCAATTGGTGTGGCAAGACTACTACTGGGTCTACCTTTTTGCTGCATTAATAGGGTTTTCCACCACCATTGCAGAACCATCACTACTCGCAGTTGCACTCAAGGCAGAAGATGTCTCTGGTGGAACTGTTTCGGCAAATGGATTAAGAGTTGCAGTTGCGCTTGGAGTTGCAGTTGGAATAGCGCTCGGAACCCTGAGGATTGTGATCGGAACTCCACTCTACTACTTTATTATTAGCGGTTATGTAGTGGTTATGATTCAGACCTACTTTGCCCCGAAATTTATAACTGCGTTAGCGTATGATTCTGGTGGTGTTACCACCTCAACTGTCACAGTGCCCTTAGTTGCAGCATTAGGTTTAGGGCTTGCAAGCTCTGTTCCTGGACGAAGTGTGTTGTTGGATGGTTTCGGGTTGATTGCCTTTGCAAGCCTCTTTCCAATTATTGCTGTAATGGGATATGTTCAGCTCTCAGAATTTTTGGCGAAACGAGATGAAAAAGGTATGGAAAATTGATGGTAGAATTTTGATTAAACTTTTATGAAGAAAGGAGAAAAGATATGCATTTTAAACTGTTAATAGCGTTGATTGAGGAGGATAAAACTGATGAAGTGTTGCATGCGGCAAGAAAAGCTGGCGCGACTGGAGCAACAGTTATCAACCATGCTAGAGGAGAGGGCCTTAATGTACCGAAATCATTTTTCGGATTGAGTCTAGAGATGCATCGCGACTTGGTTATGTTCATAGTGGAGGAGCATATAAGTAGAGAGATTTTGGAGACTATAGGCGAGGCTGGTAATTTTGATCAGCCTGGTACAGGTATGGTGTTCCAGATAGATGTAGAAGATGTGGTAGGGATTGGAGTTCAAATTAAGAGTTTAGCCGATGTTGTAGAGGAGAAGATATAATGGATAAAGAGAGAGTGATAGATAAAGAAGTTATTAGAGTTAAAGATGTAATGAAAACACACTTTGATCTAGTGGATGGTTTGGCAACAATCTCAGAAGCACTAGCGGAGATGGATCATGAAAGTAATAAATCGTTAGTTGTAAATAAACGGCATGATGATGATGAATTTGGAATGTTACTGATTTCAGATATTGCTCGCAAAGTGTTAGCGAAAAACCGTTCACCGCAGCGAGTGAATGTGTATGAAGTAATGTCTAAACCAGTAATTACCGTAGATCCAGATATGAACATTCGCTACTGTGCTCAACTATTTGAGCGCTTCCACCTCTCCCGTGCTCCCGTAGTTGAGAACAAGAGAGTTATCGGCATAATTAGCTTTACCGATATGGTTCTCAAAGGGATGTGTCAGAGTGATGGTAAATAGTTGAATGGTGGTAAGCCGTGCTATAGAGAGGATTGATGATAGGGGATGGATCCAAGCCGTAGAGCGGCTCCCATCCCCTAACTTTGATCAACGCCCAGTTGGTACAGATATTGAGTTGGTGGTGATCCATGGAATTAGCCTGCCGCAAGGAGAGTTTGGAACCAAATATATAGATAAACTCTTCACCAATCAGCTCTCAGCAGAAGATGCTGCGACTCTAGATATTCCGCCAGAGTTAAAAGTATCTACCCATCTGCTCATTCGTAGAACTGGAAAAATAACCCAATTTGTACCACTCTCTGCTAGAGCTTGGCATGCTGGAGTCTCTCAGTTTAGAGGTCGAGATCGTTGCAATGATTTCTCCATCGGAATAGAGCTAGAGGGGGCAGATGATATTCCGTACAGCCCTGTACAGTACGAGGCACTGCTGCTGCTGCTTAAAAAGTTAATGAAAACTTATCCAAAGATAGATGCAGAAAGTATTGTAGGGCACTCCGATATTGCGCCAGAGCGTAAAACCGATCCAGGTCCAGCGTTTGAGTGGAGCAAAATTAGAGAAGAGTTATGAGCAGTACCACCACAATAGTAGACCTAATGCGTCATGGCGAACCAGTTGGAGGCAGCTGTTATCGTGGCAAGATAGATGATCCGCTTAGTAAGAAGGGGTGGAAACAGATGCGCAGCGCAGTAGGCAACTATACGCAGTGGGATATAGTTATAACTTCGACGCTTAGCAGATGTGCAGAATTTGCAACCGAAGTTGCAGAGAGAGTTCAAATTCCCGTAATAAAATCTAATAATTTTATGGAGATAGGTTTTGGAGAGTGGGAGGGGAAAACTGCAGCAGAGATTATGCAAAAAGATGAACAGCTCCTCTACCGTTTCTGGAGCGATCCACTCCATAACACTCCACCACAAGCAGAACAGCTAACCAAATTTAGAGAGAGAGTAGTGGGTGAGTGGGACAGTATTATCAGCAAACATCAAGGTAAAAAGATACTGCTGGTAGCGCACGCAGGAGTGTTGCGTATGCTTATTAGTCAGGTACTAGCTATGCCTATAGATAAAATGTTTAGAATCAAAGTTCCAAATGCAGGAGTCAGCAGAATATCCATAGAGCACTTCGGAGTGGACGAGACTCTACCTCAACTAATATTTCATGCGGGCAAATTGGAATAGAGTTAACATACGGTAAAATTATATATCTGAAATTAGGAGCAATATAAAATGGGTTGGGCAGGAAAATTATTAGGCGGTGCATTTGGATTTATGTTGGGAGGTCCAATCGGTGCTCTGCTGGGAGCATCATTTGGACACAATTTTGATAGAGGGGTAGAGAGAGTATCCGCCTCTCTTGGTAATAGTGGCGGCGGAAATGGATGGGGGCTTGGTGGGCAGCAGCGGATTCAGACCGCATTCTTTACTGCCACCTTCTCCGTTATGGGGCATGTCGCAAAGGCAGATGGAAAAGTTACTGCAGATGAGATTAAGATGGCGCACGCAGTTATGGACCATCTTCAGCTTGATGCCAAACTGCGTAAGGCGGCACAGAAACTCTTTAATGAGGGTAAAAAACCAGATTTCCCACTAGATGACCTGCTACAGCAGTTCAAAAAAGAGGCGAGTCGGCGCACTACCATTATTCAGATGTTTATGGAGATTCAGCTCCAAGCAGCTTACGCAGATGGAGTGCTCCATCCAGCTGAGAAGAGACTGCTCCTAAAGATTAGTGCAGCATTAGGTATTTCTCGCCCCAGTTATGATCAGCTAGAGTCTATGGTTAAGGCTGGAATTAGCGGAAGAAGTTCTACTCAGAAACCATCACTTGCAGCCGCTTATCAAACTTTAGGGATAAAATCTAACGCAACTGATCCAGAGGTGAAACGAGCATATCGTCGCCTTATGGGACAGCACCATCCAGACAAGTTAGTCTCTAAAGGGTTGCCAGAGGAGATGATGAAAATTGCGAGTGAGAAGACTCACCAGATAAAAATGGCGTATGACTCAATTAAAGAGCATAGGAGTAGTAAGTAAAATAGTATATTAAAGAGTGGATGGCAGCCCAAGTTTACTGTAAAGTTGACATATTTTTCACCTAGGAGACCCAATATTATGGCTATCAATAAAGACAACTTAATCGCACCCTCAATTCTCTCAGCTGACTTTGCACGGCTCGGAGAGGAGGTAGATAGAGTCCTCGCATCTGGCGCTGATGTAGTTCACTTCGATGTTATGGATAATCACTATGTGCCTAACTTAACCATTGGACCTCTAGTCTGTGATGCACTCCGCACCCACGGCGTGACTGCAGATATTGATGTCCATATGATGGTTAAACCAGTAGACCGCATTATTCCAGATTTTGCTAAAGCTGGCGCCACCTTCATCACCTTTCATCCAGAGGCTAGTGAGCATATTGATCGCTCCTTGGCGTTGATTAAAGAGGAGGGCTGTAAGTCTGGTTTAGTATTCAATCCAGCTACCCCATTAAGTCACCTTGATTTTGTGATGGATAAGGTGGATGTGATTCTGCTGATGTCAGTCAATCCAGGCTTTGGCGGACAGAGCTTTATTCCAGCAACTATGGACAAGCTCCGCGAAGCTCGTAGACGCATTGATGAGAGTGGTTACGATATCCTACTCGAAATTGATGGTGGAGTTAAAGTTAATAACATTCGTGAAATTCGTGAAGCTGGAGCAGATATGTTTGTAGCTGGATCTGCAATCTTTGGCGCAGCGCAAGAGTCAGATGCTGATACATATAATACAGTAATTGGCGAGATGCGTGCAGAGTTAGCGAAAGCAAGTAATGCTTAAAGTAAGTAAACCAAACTCTAGTAATGTAATAGAATGAAGCTCCCTAAAATAGTGCTGATCGATGTTGATGGAACTCTAGTCGATAGTGTTCCAGATCTCGCTTGGTGTGTAGATGAGATGATGAAAGAGATCGGCGAACAGCCGCATGGCGAAGAGCGAGTGCGGCAGTGGGTTGGAAATGGAGTTGAAAAGTTAGTAAAACGCTCACTTACCAACTCATTAGATGGTGAGCCAGCAGAGGATCTATTTAAAAAAGCGATGCCAATTTTTGCAGAACTCTATGCGGAGAATACAAGCAAACGCTCACTACTCTACCCTGGAGTTTTGGATGGGTTGGCATGGTTACGCACTCAACCAGTTAAGGTTGGCTGTGTCACCAATAAAGCTGAACGCTACACCTTACCAATTTTGCGCGACCTCGGGATTATAGACAACTTCGAGATTGTAGTGAGCGGCGATACGCTCAAAGTTAAAAAGCCAGATCCAGGACCACTCCTGCATGTCGCTAAATTCTTTGGCTTGAATAGAGTAGAGCCTACCGAAGCGCTGATGTTAGGGGACTCAATGAGTGATGTTAAAGCAGCAAGAGCAGCTAACTTCTCCATTATCTGTATGTCCTATGGATATAACCATGGTGAAGATATCCGCAACTCAAACCCTGATGCGGTGATCGACTCTATGGGCGAACTTCCAGAACTCTTCACTTAACCTGCGTAAATTGAGTATGCAAGTAGAGACCTTTCAAGAGCTAGCAGCAAAAGGTTACAAGCGTATTCCGTTAGTGAAAGAGATTCTAGCAGACCTCGATACCCCACTCTCGGCGTACCGAAAAGTTGCGGGAAAAGATAGTGACTACAGCTACCTCTTCGAATCTGTACAGGGCGGTGAAAAATGGGGGCGTTATTCAATCATCGGACTTCCGAGTAGGAAAGTTATAAAAATTCGTGAACACCAGATTACTATAGAAGTTGATGGTGACGAAGTTGAACATATTGAGAGCAGAGATCCTCTAGGGTGGGTTGAAAGCTATCGTAAAGAGTTTGGGGTCGCAGAGTGCGAGGGGTTGCCCCGTTTTACTGGAGGACTAGTCGGCTGTTTTGGTTATGATACAGTACGCCTTATTGAGAAACGACTCTCTTATGCTGAACTAAACTCAAACAAAACGGATCCACTTCAGAATCCAGATATTATCCTGATGGTCTCAGAAGAGGTCTTAATCTTCGACAACCTTAGCGGTAAACTCCATATTGTTATCCATGTAGATCCAGAGCAAGAGCACGCTTGGAATAATGGACAGCAGCGCCTTAACGAAATTAGTGAGCAGCTCAACCAGCCAATGCCACCACTTAGTGAAGCAGCAGTTCGCAGCATAAGTGAGGAAGACTTCATCTCTGGCTTCAATCAGCAACAATTTGAAGCAGCTGTGGAGAAGATAAAAGAGTATATAGTTGAAGGCGATGTAATGCAGGTAGTAATTTCGCAACGACTCTCTATCCCATTTCAAGCACCCCCGCTAAATCTATATCGAGCACTTCGCACCCTAAACCCATCACCATATATGTTCTACCTCAATCTGGGAGATTTTCAAGTGGTTGGTTCATCACCAGAAATTCTCACTAGAGTTGAAGATGGAGTGATAACCGTGCGTCCAATAGCAGGAACTAGACGCAGAGGTCACACCGAAGAGGAGGATATAGCACTCGAAAAAGAGCTCCTCTCAGATCCTAAAGAGTTAGCAGAGCACCTAATGTTGATCGATCTCGGCAGAAATGATATTGGACGAGTGGCAGAGACAGGCACAGTCGAGCTAACCGAAAAGATGCAGATAGAGCGCTACTCTCATGTAATGCATATAGTATCCAATGTTAGCGGCAAACTAAAGCAGGGGATGAGTTCAATGGATGCACTAAAAGCGACCTTTCCAGCTGGAACCGTAAGTGGAGCCCCAAAAATACGCGCAATGGAGATTATAGATGAGCTAGAGCCAGTAAAGCGCGGCATCTACGCAGGCGCTGTAGGTTATATCGGCTGGAATGGAAATATGGACACTGCCATCGCAATCCGCACCGCAGTAATAAAAGATGGTGAGCTTCACATCCAAGCAGGAGCAGGAGTAGTTCACGACTCAATTCCAAAGCTAGAGTGGAAAGAGACTATGAATAAAGGAAGGGCAGTATTTAAAGCAGTAGAGATGGCAGAAGCTGGTCTGTAGCACAAAAAACATAACTGAAAAAGGGTTGTTGTCATACTTACGCATATAGAGTATACTCCCAACTTATGAGTCAAACAGCGATCCAACTATACGACAACCTCCGTCATGCCGCAAATGATGATGATAAAAATCGTCTCATAGCAGAAGCCTTTGAAGAGCTTCAGAGCCGTTATCCAGACCTAGAGCATGTAGCAACCAAACAGAATCTAAGTGAAACAGAGTTAAGGCTCAGGAAAGATATTGAAGGAACTCGCCTAGAGATTAAAGAGGTCGAGGCCAATCTCCGAAAAGATATTGAAGGAACCCGTCTAGAGATTAAGGAGGTCGAAGCCAATCTCCGGAAAGATATTGAAGGAACTCGTCTAGAGATTAAGGAGGTCGAGGCCAATCTCCGAAAAGATATTGAAGTAACTCGTCTAGAGATTAAAGAGGTCGAGGCCAATCTCCGGAAAGATATTGAAGGAACTCGCCTAGAGATTAAAGAGGTCGAGGCCAATCTTCAGAAAGATATTAGAGCAGTCGAAAGTAGTTTAATACGCTGGATAGCCAGCTCATTTCTAGCAATAGCCATCGGCTTCTCCGGTCTAGTCGTCTGGATCATCGATAGACTCCCTGTTATGTAGGGGATGCTCCCCACACGCTGACTCCCTTTTGAGGTTGCAATATAGTTATTGAAATGAGACAGGAGGCAGTGCAAAAGTAAAGACCTGCCCCCTTTCTTGCAGAATTAATGGTTAAAGGAGTAGAAGATGGAAGCATTACATTTACGAGCACAGCCCGATGCAATTAATCTGATTATTAAGATGATAAATAAAGTATCTCAGGATGGACAAGAGATTGAAATAATTGATAACACAGTATTTGAAAAAGAGCAGCAGATGATATTTAAGGCGCTTGCGGAAGAGGAAGATGGAGAAACTTTTGACCATAATTCGGTCTGGAGTGAGTTATTAGAGCATTAAATGAAGATCGTCTACTCAAAGCAAGCTAAAGAGCACCTGCTTAATATAAAGGCATATATTTATCGAGATAATAAGAGGGTTGCTATTGAGCACCTGACTAAAATAAAGAGTAAGATCGAAATCTTAAGTAGTTACCCGTACATAGGGAAAGTAAATACTACCATGAATTTAAAGCGAATTCGTGATTTTGTAGTGTTTGGGTATAAGGTTATTTATAAAATAAATGCAGAGAGCATTACAGTCTTGGCTATATACAAAAACATTGACTTCCGCCTCTAGTCTCTGGATCATCGATAGACTCCCTATTTATTTAGGGGCGCTCCCTTTTGAGGTTGCAATATAGTTATTGAAATGAGACAGGAGGCAGTGCAAAAGTAAAAACCTGCCCCCTTTCTTGTACAAAAAAGAGTAGTTGTCATCCCTACACATATAGAGTATAGTCTTAACTTATGAGTCAAACAGCCATCCAACTATACGATAATCTCCGTCACGCCGCAAATGATGATGATAAAAATCGTCTCATAGCAGAAGCCTTTGAGGAGCTCCAGAGCCGCTACCCAGATCTAGAGCATGTAGCAACCAAGCAGAATCTAAGTGAGACAGAGTTAAGGCTCAGGAAAGAGATTGAAGGAACTCGCCTAGAGACTCAAGGAATCCGTCTAGAGATTAAAGAGGTCGAGGCCAATCTCCGAAAAGATATTGAAATAACCCGTCTAGAGATTAAAGAGGTCGAGGCCAATCTTCAAAAAGATATTAGGGCAGTCGAGGCCAATCTCCAGAAAGATATTAGAACTGTCGAAAGTGGTTTAGTGCGCTGGATAGTCAGCTCATTTCTAGCGATAGCCATCGGCTTCTCCGGTCTAGTCGTCTGGATCATCGATAGACTCCCTGTTATGTAGGGGATGCTCCCCACACGCTGGCTACCGCCCAAAAAGAGTAGTTGTCATCCTTACACATATAGAGTATAGTCTTAACTTATGAGTCAGACAGCGATCCAACTATACGATAACCTCCGTCACGCCGCAAATGATGATGATAAAAAATCATGCTAAATATTACCATTGAAGACAGCCTACTAGAATCCAATCTTAAGCAAGCATTTGGAGAAGATACCAAATCTATAGCCAAGGCTTTCTCTGAATTCATTCAAGGCTATAAAATAAAACAAGATATTAAGGTCTCTATTGAGCAGCTAGATGCTGATGGGGGTCTACCATTAGCTGAAGCAGTCGCTGATATTCGCTCAAAATATGAGTGACTATCAAGTAGTTCTCTCTGATCGAGCAAAACAACGACTCAGTGAAATAGCAGCATATCTCTACGAGCAGAGCCTCTCTAAAGAATTTGTCGTCAACTATCTAAACAGCTTTGAAAGTTGGTTAGAGATGCTATTGACCGAATTCCCTGAATCTGGAACGCTAATGCCTGATTATGGAAAAAATGTACGTAGAGTCGTCTATAAAAAATATAGCTTCCTGTATAGAGTTAATGGCGTATACATCGAGGTGCTGACAATATACAGAGACAATTTGCCGTGATGTCCAATATTGCTGATTCGTCACCTCTCCTGCCTAGCCTCACTTTGCCGTAGTTGTTAATTGTTAACCGCACCCTGCCGTAGCTCTTAATTAACCATTAACAATTAATAATTGCATCACACCTCCCGCCCAAAAAGAGTAGTTGTCATACCTACACATATAGAGTATAGTCTTAACTTATGAGTCAGACAGCGATCCAACTATACGACAACTTCCGTCATGCCGTAAATGATGATGATAAAAAATCATGCTAAATATTACCATTGAAGACAGCCTACTAGAATCCAATCTTAAGCAAGCGTTTGGAGAAGATACTCAATCTATAACTAAGGCATTTTCTGAGTTTATTCAAGGCTATAAAATAAAACAAGATAGAGGTATCGATATAGCATTAAATAAACTAAATCGGCTTACACCACACCCTGGCGTAGTAGTCGGCGACCCTGACGATATAGCAGAGATAGATTGGTCAACTGAATGGCGCCATGATATATCTTGATACCCATGTCATTGTCAGGCTATACGCAACAGCAGCCAAAGGTCTATCGGATAACATAATTCAACTTATAGAGAAAGAGCAGGATATTCGTATCTCACCAATGGCTCGATTGGAATTAGAGTACCTCTATGAGAATGCTTCTTGGTGATAAGATGGTCATAGAGTAACACCTCGCTGTAGCTCTTAATTAACCATTAACCATTCACAATTAACAATTGCACCACCCCTCCCGCCGAAAAAGTGGTTAAAAAAGTTGAATTTTTTTCATCTTTTTTATAATTAATTTGTTGAAGAGGGTTGGTTTTTGTGGGGTGGCGTTTGTAAGTCGTTGATTGTTCTTTTATTGGTCGATTATTTGTGGCTTTTATGCAACACTGTATTTATTTTAAAAAAAGTGTTGCTTTTTTCAAAAAAAGGTGTATAATAGTCTTCACTGATTCGGGGTTGATTCTGAATTGTTTAATTTACTATTTTTTATTTTAATTTTTTATAAGGATTTATAATATGTTTAAGAAAACTTTAATTGCTGCTGCGGTAGCTACTGTTGCTTCTACAGCTGCTATGGCTGGAGACAGTTCTGTTTCTGGTCAGGTCAAGTACACTTTGGCTGATACAGATGGTGCTGCTACTGATTGGGCTGCTTCATTTGATAACTCTATTACATTCAAGTCTACTGAAGATTTGGGTAACGGTCTAACTGCTTTTGCTCAGATCACTATTGACACTGATGTGGATACGGATACTACTGCTACTGCTGATACTGCTGTTGCTTCTACTGGAGCTATCGAGAAAGATGCTAAGCTTGGTGTTAAGGGTGCTTTCGGTACTATCGTTGCGGGTCGTATGGAGTACTTGATTCAGGGTGCATTCTCATCTAAGATGGACGATGGTGGCGGTAACAACAACCTAGAGTCTAACTTGACTGATCTTGGTCGTGCAAATGCAGTTGCTTATGTTTCTCCAACAGTAAATGGCGTTCATGTTGCAATGGCTGGAAACAATGATGGTACTGCGACTGGAATGTTTAATAACAAGGAGATCTTGGTTGCGTATGCAAATGGTCCTCTAAATGTTATGGCTTCTAAGGTTGATGTAAAAGATAATAGCGACATGACTTCGCTTTATGCTTCTTATGCAATTGGTGACGCTAAAGTGTCTGCAATGACTGTTGATCGTGATTATGATGCTGGTCAAGGTACAGATGCTCGTGATAGCATGTATCGTCTAGATTACACTATGGGTAGTAATGTTGTTACTGTAGGTACAAGAGACGCAGAAGCTACTGCTGATGATATGGATATCGTTAAGTTGACTCATAAGCTAAGTAAGCGTACAGCGGTATGGGTTGGACATCGCAACAAGGGCACTGGTTATGCTGGAGACGTGACTCACTTCGGTATGATCCACAAGTTCTAAGTTGACTTTTATAGTCTAATTAGAAAAGATCTTTTAAAGATCAAGAAAAACCACCCTTCGGGGTGGTTTTTTGTTGCCTGAAAGAAAGGTGAAAGCAATTAAAGGGACACAACACTTAATTATTCTGCACTTA
>Ga0233435_1000584_pt1 | contig 41933 bp, 59 predicted proteins | sample SI_122_August201_3_FD_182735 | JGI IMG/M metagenome (GOLD analysis project Ga0233435, IMG submission 182735) | Seawater microbial communities from Saanich Inlet, British Columbia, Canada - SI_122_August2016_135_MG | ecosystem: Environmental > Aquatic > Marine > Inlet | place: Canada: British...
GACTGATATAGATACATTGTTTGAAGACCATAAAGAAATGAAAGGACTTATATTTGAATCAATCAGATATAAAGAACAAGAGTATGTATTTAAGAATACTGGTTCTGTACTTTCATTGCGCTCATCTGAACAGGGTGATACACTACGTGGACGTAAGGCTCACAAAATCTATATAGATGAGGCAGCCTTTATTAATGAGTCCACTATTGTAGAAATATTACTTCCTATGATTACTCGTACTAATGGTAGTATGGTTATCACATCAACACCTAACGGACGTAACTGGTTCTATGAGTGGTTCTTAAAAGGACAAGAGAGTCATAACGACTTCGACTCCAATAATTTAGTATCTATTCAAAGAGACTACAGAGACTTAGGAGATGAAGAAGTAAATAAAATTATAGATGTCTTTAAAGATATTATGACATCTGATCAATTCAATAGAGAGGTTCTAGCCCAATTCATAACAGATGATACATTGTTCTCTAACGTAGACAACTGTATAACTAACGAGGTTATCGAAATAGAAGACGGTGATGAACTTTTCATTGGAGTTGATATCGGAGTTAGTAATGACTTTACAGTTATAACTGTTATGAATCAGAGATATGAAGTTATTGAAATAGATAACTTTAATATGCGTGAAGACAAATTAACTCATCAAGAGTTTAAAGATAGAATGATGGCTATGTATTATAAGTACTTTAAGTACCTAGTAGCTATGTATATAGAAAAGAATAATCAAGAATTACTTATTGAAGAGCTGGAAGATTCTTATAAAGACTCCTACAAGATATACCCTTTAGGTATGCAAACTGAAACGAAGGGAGTAGTGATAAGCAATCTAAGGTTCTTATTCGATAAGATGCGGATTAGTATACCTGATAATAGTGTATTAATTAATGAGCTGTATGGTTACAAGGCGAAGCGCTCTGCTCTAAGTGGACGGTTGCAGTATTCCAATAAAGGTGTCGACCACGATGACCACGTAATGTCTTTAGCCATAGCAGCTTACGCAGTTCTTGAAGAAACTGGAGCTGGTGTAATAACAACATATTAAAAAATAAGATTATGAAACTAAAAGAAGATGTAATATTACAAGGGTTAAGACCTGAGATGTTAATAGCTGTTATCGTTTCTAACGATGTATATGCTAAGTACGGAGAAGAGTTAGTTATAACCAGTGTAGTAGATAGTAAACATTCTGCTACATCATTACATTATAGTGGTTGTGCTATAGATTTAAGAACAAGGTTCTTTGAATTTGATGAGGTAAGTCTTGTTGCTGCTGATATAAGAGGTAGGTTAACAGAAGACTTTGATGTAGTTGTTGAGTCAGATCATATTCATATAGAGTATCAACCTATATATAAATAGGTGAACAGTAAACAAAAATACAAGCTATCTGTAATCATTATAATAGCAATATCCTTATTTATATTACTTACGTTTTTAAGGGTTGTTATTAGTGGTGAAGAATTAGAGGCTCACACAAGAGATGTGGTCGCTGGTATTATGACAGCTATGATAGCTATAGTTAGTATGATTATTGGTAGTAATGAAAACAAAGAATAGAATATGAAGTGGATAGACTATATTAATTCAAAGGGAAACCTTGAGGGATACTTAATTAAAAAGTACGGAGAGATAAGCGCTAAATCGCTTATAAGACTCTTTGAGACGAATGTACCCATACCATTAACTGATTCATTTAATACCGTTAAATCAATCGACAATATGGTTTTCGGGCAATTTATAATGGCTGAGAGAGCGTTGACTACACACGACGACCAGTACTCATCATTAATGGAATTAGCATTCTCTATACTAAGACCTTTAAGTGACAAGACATTTGATAACACAGATGACGATAAAGAAACTCAGTTAAGGACTGATGTACTTGACAGTGAGGCTAAAGATATTATAGAGGAATGCATAAAGTATTCTGATATGAGAAACAAATTTGTAAAGGAAGATTTTGCTGGTGTGTTTTATAAGACACCTGATGAAGCAGATGAGGATGATGAAGAGGAAGAGGATTCAGAAGAAGAGTCATTTGAATCAAAGTTTAGTAGAGATTGGTATTGGTACACTATAGTCAACTCTCTTGCATCCGATGACATATTGAAGCACGAGGCTATATATATGATGAAGATGCGTGACGTAGCTCCTCACCTAGCTTATTTAAGAATGAAAGGTATAATAGATTATAAACGACACAAAGCCCAAGAGATGGCGAATAAACTTAAACGATAATGGCAGATACAAACATATTAGAAAAGTATAACACAATCAAACAAGCAGCGTTGGATACCGAATTGGTATCTAACGTTACCTTATGTGTTGACGAAGGAGAAGTATTAGAGCAAATGGCTAATGCTGATTCCAGAGAATTAATTATAATACCAGTTGACTTCGCTTTATTTAGAAGTAACAGCTTTATTAGATTTGATATAATGATTGTTGATAAGGTTAACAATAGAGATAATGAAGAGTATGTATTGCAATCTTGGGCTAATGGTATGGCTTTCCTTACTGACTTAACAAGCAGGTTGAATTACAAGGAAGACGAAAATACTATAGTAGAGTCATCCAGCTTTGGAACAACAAGGATAGGCGATGAGGCTCAGTATAAAACTCTTACAGTAATAGATTCATCATTAGATATATCAATAGATAGAGCAACAAGGATTAAGTATTAATGATAACACAAGCACTCATATTTAAAAAGGATAACGGCAAACGTTCAAGGACTGCTGTTGGTTTCACAGAGCTACTTGAAAAGGTAGATAAGACGTGGAAGAAGACTCAGAAAGATGTCGCTTCGGCAATGTCTGCGGGTACTACTGTACTTACAAAGCTAATAAGAAGTAGGCTAAAAGGAAACAACGAGATGAGTGGTAGATTGAAATACGCAAAGAAGTCTCTATTCAATGTTAGGACTGAAGAGAAAGATGGATTCTTTAGATTTCATTACGAGTATGACTTTCCTATATCAACAAGTAGTAAGAGATGGAAGTATGGATTCTTCTTTGCAGATCCAACAGTAAAACTAGGTAATGTGGATGCTATAAGGAGATGGTTAAAGAGGAAGGCTGCTCAGGGAATGAAGGTATATTACCTAAAGAAAACAAAGGATGGCTATGTACAAGAAACACCAACTAAAGACTGGCAATGGAACGCAGCAACATTTGCTGTATTAAACAGTAAAGGTGGTGAGAGTAATTACAAACCTGATAAAGATTGGTGGAAGCTAGACATTAGAGGTAAAGATGCTCAGGTATTAGAAGAAACATTATTATCAAAACACAGACAATTAATTCAGTATCAATTTAAAAAAGGTTGGAACAACCTACCTAGATAAAATATAATACATAATGGGAAATAGAAAAAATCAAATAGCAATAGAATTGTTGTTGGAGACCAGTGCAGAGCTTAGAGGTTATAAAGCTGAACTGGATAGAATGAGTAAGATACTCAAAGACCACAATAGGAAGAATGCAGCGGAGAGTAAGAAGCTAAATGTAACTCAGCACAATAACCTCATCAAGGATAAGGAAAAACTTGATAAGTTATATCGTAGCAAACTTATAAAGGCAGAGAAGAATTATCAGAGGGATATTGGTAAGGCTGCCGTAAAAGAAAATGACAAGCGTAGAAAAACTTATGTTGGCAAATGGAAACAAGCGTTTGGTACTTTAACAAGATATGCTTCAGCGGGTGCTTTAATCTTTAAAAGTATAGAGATAGGTAAAGAGATTGTATCTGAGGTTTTAGCCTTAGAGGTTGCTATAGATAGAGTTGGAGTAATTACAGCTTCTACATCAGCAGAGGCTGGTGTTCTTACAGATACTATATATAGAATGGGTACTGGCTTTGGTATAGCTACAGCAGATGCTACTCAGTTCGTTATAGAGATGTCTAAACTTGGTAAGTCCATTGGTGAGATAGAAGCGTTGTCAGAACAAGCTGCTGGTCTATCTGTTATACTTGGTGAGGATTTATCAACTTCTGGTAAGCTTATGGTTACCACTATGAACCAGTTTGGTTTATCTACATATGAAGCTGGTAGGGTGGCAACAACATTCTTTGAAACTATTAGAACATCTCCAATTGGTGTTAAAGACTTGCAGACTGCAATGCAGTATGTAGGTAGTGCAGCCGCTGCTGTGGGTTTAGAGATTGAGCAAGTAGGTGTTATGATTGCTGAACTATCAAAACTTGGTCTTAGAGCATCTAAGATTGGTACTGGTATGAGAAACGTAATCCTTAAACTATCAGCCGATAGTAGAGGTTTTGCTGGTGCTATGGAAGAAATGGCTAAGAGGGGTATTACATTATCTGAAGCTGTGGATTTGTTTGGTAAGAGAGGTGCATTAGCTGGTTACAACCTAATTAATAGTTGGGATGATTTAAGAGCTGAAGTAGAGGATAAGCCTATTGTTCCTGACTCAAACTTTCTATGGGAAAGTCTTAGAACAACAACCAACCTTACAACAGAATTAGCGAGGAGATATGCTCAGTTTAGGGCATTGATTATTGGTAAAGATTATAAAGACCCATTTGGAGACCTAAGGGAATTATCTTCAGACCTTAGACTAGTAGGTCTTGAAGTTGAAAACTTACCACAAAAGGTTTCAAGCTTAACAACAGAGCTTGAAAATGCTGGTGAGGAAGTTACATCACTGAAAATATTAAAGAAGATACTTACTCCTCAGGAATGGAAAAAGTTTGAACACGAGCAAATTGAGAATGCAGATGGGTTCTATACTAGATTTATAGACTCATTTAGCGATATAAAATCAAGCGCTCGTAACGAAAGAAAAGATACCATACTAGATTCTGTACTTGGAGGTATTGATAAGATTGGTGCTGATATAAATGCTAAAGGAAATATACTTAGAGAGATAGAAACACTAAGGAAAAATTTTAGAGAAAAAACAGAAGACCTTGTTAAAGAGATTAGACGTGGTAATATATCAGGTGCTGACGCTAAAAAAGAAATAGAAAAGTGGAGTGAGGAGTTTGGTGAGGCTTTAACTGATGCTTCTTCATTTAAGTGGGAGGACACTGGTCTAGAGGCTGGATACAGACAAGAGTTACTTACTATAGCGAGAATTGATGACATTGTAAAGAAAACAACTAAGGCTAATGAAACTCTATTACTTGGTGTATCTAAAAGTCTCGACTTAGAAGCAGCCATAAAGGTGTACGATGAAATACAAGAAGAGAGAAAGGAATTACAAAGGAAGATTAAGCAAGGTCTTATTTATGACGGTCAAGCTGGAATAGAGGCTGAGTTATTAGATGATAGAGAATCTCCATTATGTGCTTTCTTTAAGATAGCTGGTGTAGATATATGTAACCCTGAGAAACAGAAGAAAGAATTTGAGGACTTCAAGAAAGACCTTAAACATTTCTTTGATATTAGAAGTTCAGAGGTTGATAGGCTCATATCTGAAATGGAAGCTGATGACCAATCATTGAGTGCTATTAAATCTAATGGATTACAAGACCTTATAACATTTGCTAAGTTTCACGAGGGTAACGCTGAACTAAGTAAAAAGGAGGCTTACGATGCATATAGGAAGTATACTAAAGATTATTTGAATGGTGTTAGAACAGCTATTGATGGTGAGTACTACGCTCAATTAGGTGATATACAGAATAGTAGGGAGTTGATACAAGAAAATCTAATGGAGCAGATGACAAACACTGGTTTAGCTATTAACTTGGCAGAAGCTGCTGGGGATACAGACCAGGCTGAAGAGTTGAAGAGAATGTATGTTAAATACTACCAATCATTCCTTGATGCTGAACAAGATGCTAAGAATGAAGTTATAGCTTTAGGTATTAAACAAGAGAATGCTCAGGCAGATGTTAATACTAAAGAGAATAAGTTAGCTTCCTTTGTTCCTGAAAAAGGTGAGTTAGAGGATAATATAGCTAAGTATGCTAACTATCTTAATGAAGCACTTGATACTTATAGACAGTTTGCTGATGAGATGGATGCTCAGAAACAAGCAGCTTGGGATAGGGATAAAGAGAACATAGAGAATAGAGCTGCGTTTGAGAAAGACCAATTAAGGTTAGCTGCTGAGAAAGGATTGCTAACAACAGAGCAGTACAATCATAGGGCGCTGATATTAGAGAAGAAGAAGATTAGGGATACTAACGCAATAGCTAAGAAACAATTTGAGGCTAAGAAGAAAGCTGACCAAAGGAATGCAATATTAGAGGGTCTTGCTAAGGCAGCACAAGCGTTTGCAACAACAGTAGGTCAGTTAGGTCTTCCAGCTGGTTTACCCGCTGGTATTGCCGCAGCAGCAGCCGTTGCAGCGCAAACAGCTATAGCGGTATCAGCTATCTCACAGAGAGAGTATTCACCGTTGAAGTTTGCAGCTGGTGGTAAAGTAGATGGTAAGTCACACGCACAAGGCGGTGTACCATTCACAGTTGCTGGACAAGGTGGATATGAAATGGAGGGTGGAGAGTATGTTATTAAGAAGTCATCAGTAAATGCAAATACACTTCCTTTATTAGATGCTATTAATAATGACACAAGATATAATCCTACTCACTTTGCAAACGGTGGTCAAGTTGAAACTCCTAATGTAGAAGCAAATAAACCAACGGTTGTTAGAGCTTACATTACAGAGAAAGACCTTGATTCATATGAAAGAAATAGAACAGTTAGAAATAATAATAAATCCTTATTTTAATGGAACTGAAAGTAAACAATAATACAATGGACTTGTCAGCAGATGCAAAAGCGTCTGTTGACTATCAGATATTCTCAGACGATGCGTCTAATATAGTTAGTACAGTATCAAGTCTGAATCTTCCAGCTACAGAGAAGAATATATTAGGTATAGATACAAAGAACAGACAGTCAGCTGAATTGGTATCACAGTATGGTACTCCTTTCTTTGGTGAGATTGGTGTAAACAAACAGCGTTACAACTCACTAGAGTCAGGGCTTAACATAACTTTATATGATAAACTAAAAACTTCCTTTGATAAAATGAAGGATGATACTTTGGATTTAGTTGGTATGACTGCTGGTAACTCATTTGATTGGGACTTCAGTGGTAATATACCAAGAGTACCTAACCAATACCAATGGTTCTTTACCACAGCCGATTTTAATGGCTCAAGTAATAAAGGACAAGATTATGGTATGATGTCTATATATCCAGCTAAAGTAACATCACCTATAAACCAACTATTATTAACCTGTAGGTTGGATACATTTATAGATAGGGTATTTAGTTATTACGAGATAGATTCAGATATAAATTCAATTGATGAAGTGTTTAATGGTACAAGCTTTAGTGAATTATATATATACATACCAGTAAAACAATACGCTGTAGAACTTAACTCACTATACCTTAGATGGCTTAACAGAGGATTCGGTAATGCTAAATGGGGAGTTTATGACTCAGACGATGCTGTTATAGAGTCTAATCAATATGTAGACTTTGTGTGTAACAATAAATCAGCGTACGGTATAGAGCAAGACAAGATTATGGTTGATTCTGTATATCCTTTATTACCTACGTATGCAAGGGAAATAACAGGAACAGCGGATACAATATACAAATTAACATTTCAAGGAGACTTAGAGATAACTACTGACTGGAAAGCATTTAGACCTTACAACGATTTTGATGGAACACAAGGTTCAGTAGACTTGGTATTAGAGGTTATACAAAACGGTGGTGTTATAGGAACATTAATATTAGAGGAAGATTTACAGTTCAGTGAATCAATTCAGTATTATGATAGTCAAGGTAATCCACAATTCACCAGAGAGAATCTAACTAATAGGGTATATGATTTAACTACATATGACTTTGAGATAGAGTTTGAATTTAAAGCGTCAGGTTCTTTACAGTTGAGACCTAACTATAAGTTTAATTTCTATTACTTTAATGATATAAGGAATACTCACTATGGCTCAGGAGTTAATGACACTATACAAACAGCTATGGGGACTTTAGATGGACTTGAAGCATTTGAGGTGTTTCAATATACAAGACCTGACTTAGAGGTTGGTATAGCTACTAATGATATACCTAAATTAAATATGTTTCCTTTAGAGGCTATTACTCCATTAAGAAGAGAGTACTTATATGAAGTAAGTAAATATCAGTACACACACACAGATAAGATTGATTTTAATGAAACTCTAAAACTCACAGAAGTGAAGATTAGTACGGTAATGGAGAGTATTGTTAAAAGATTTAACTTAGGTTTTTGGTATAACTCTAATGGAGACTTAAAACTATCCAATTGGAATAATAGGTATAACCCTAAAGTTATAGTTAATATGTATGAATCTAGTGGAGAGCCTTATGAAATAGATTACGTTACTGGTAGAGTTGATGAGTTTTCATATAGTAATGAGAATGGTGAGATATCTTCCTTAGATATAACTGGCGTAGAAGACTATAGTTTAGGTGACGTTTACCAACAAGAGATTAATGATGATGGCAAGGCAGTAAATATAGATACATTAGGTGCTGCTGCTACTCCTTTTATATTTGGAGATTCTTTAGATGCAGAGGATACTACAAGTTTATTAGAGACTATAAATGATTTTGCATTATGGGGTTTAAGTAATAACGAGCAATTATCCCCTGACGATATACCTATTATGATTGGATATATAAGTTCATCATCAGTAACTATACTTCCTAGATTAAATCAGATACAAGCATTTGATACTGGAGAAGATGGTAACTCATCATTTACACCAAAGAATATATATATGCCTAATGGTGCTAAGTTTCATTCAGACGTAGAAAGATTTACATCTTGTAATATGTATCTTCCACAAACTACTAAAGCTAATGGAAGTGGCACACTACTGCTGGGTAATAAAGATGGTGAAATTGACATATCAACAGAGTTATATAATAACTTCAAATATATGTTAGATGATGATACAGATACAATCACCGTAGAGGGTCTTTTAAGCCATTCTGAGAAGAGTTCTATATTAGATGGAGCAATGGTAAGGATATTTGGATTGGATGACTCTAATGCGATATTTAAGGTGTTAAGTATAGATGGTTTTATGTTTGACCAAGAGAAGTCAGTTGTTAAATTGAGCATTAAAAAATATGTAAGCAATGTATAGTTATAGGAATGAAAGATTTAAAAGGGGTAACAGAGTACAAATAAGGTACAACCCCAGTCAAGCAAGAGATGATGGGCATTGGAACTCATCATTAATAAGTGGTAATAATATAGACACAGCACGTTATATGACTTCAATAACCAATCCAGTAGAATCAAGGGGTATTGGTATTGATGTATTAACTTGTTCTGCATTTGGTGGTGAGATATCAGCATTAAGATCTGACTCTGATTTCGGTAATGGATACGAGACTGATGGTGGTACTTATTCCAGTGGTTTTGTTGGTGTAGATATTCCTAAGGATTGTTTCAATGGGAACTACAACAACTACATTAAGGATTACAATGATAAGGTGTATTTATTTGAGGGAGGTTCTAGCCCATCCATATCAGACGCTTATATATCAGAATATTCATCATCATCTCAGTCTTCTAAATATGGTAAGTACGGTATTAACTACATCGTTAATCCTGTAGATACAATTAAAGTTGTTATCAGAGAGTCTAACTTCGATGTAATTGCACAGTTACTTATGTCAGATGCTGTGGCTGTTGTATCTTGCGATATAGATTATACTGCAACAAAGAGTATACCTGATGGTGCTAATGAGTTAGTAGCTTTCGGTGGTGGTAGTTATAATCCTATGGTAAGACAAGGTCATTTAATCTCCAATACAATTGAGAAGAAACGAGGAACAAGTACATACGAACTAACTATAAAACTATTAGGATAATGGAAGTAAGAAGAAATAGAAGATTTGACGTGGGTCAAAAGGTTGAGTTATTATATAACCCAATACAGAAACTAACAAACGGAGACTTAGGTGTATCAACATCTAATTACTCAGATGAATCGTTCCTTAGTTATGGTCAGTATGCAGAAGACTATAATAATGTTAACATATCAGTTAATGATGTTATAGCAACTCCTTATTTTGGTGGTAGAGTATCAAACCTGTATTACAATAACGTTACAATAGGATTAACTTATGATGCTTTTGGTGAACACTCAGCAAACTACTTAGAGGGATACTCCCAGATAGATGCTTATATATTTGAACAGAAGACCAGTGGTTATTGGTACTGCTTAAATAATAGTGGTCATATAGAAGAGAATCTTGGGACTGCTGCTGGAGATAATAACAGGATATTAGATGCTTACATATCTAACGTAAAACTAAAAGCTAATAATAAAACATTTGGTTATGGGGAACAGGTATTCCAAAGTAATTGGCAAGATGTAGTTACTGTACAAGTTCCAGCTAATACTCCTGAATGGAAATTACAACAATTAGTTAATTCTACTGCTACTGCAATAAAAGGTAATAGTGATTTATATAATGTTATTCCTGATGGTAGTGAGTATGACGAAGAGTATGGAGATTCATATGGTGATACCGATGGTGGTGTTAGCGAATGGACAGATGTAGCTAACTATAATTATTATAAGCAATTCTCTGGTGGAAGTTGTAGCCCAGTAGTTAGAATGACAAATATAGATAAACCAAGTATAAACTACAATAGACGTAAGAATACAATATCAATAGACTTAGTGCTTTTAGGTTAATCGGAGTTTTATAAACCTATATATCAATTCTTTATGGGAATTTTTTTGGCTGACGGTCTATATAATTATAACATAAACATTTTTAATACACTTACTAAGATGAATTTACCTATTTACGATATTACATTAGATGATTTTAGTCAGGGTATTATGGCAACTAGTCTTGTAGACTATCCTGCGATTGAAAGTGATTTCATTCACTTCAACAAAGATGAAGCTACATTTAAATTCTCTAACGAAGAGAAAAGAGAAGTACTAGGTGCAGTATTAGTTCCTGACAAATTAATCTACAGAAGAGATGGTTATGGTAATGAATACTATGTTAAATTCACAGCAGAAGTAATTCAACAATTGAATGCTAAGATGCACGAAGATGGGTTTAATAAAGTGTTTACTATTGGACACGAACTTGAAGCTGGTAACACCGTTAAGTTCTTAGAATCTTGGATTAAAGAAACAGAAGAAGACAAGTCAAACGCTTTCGGAATAAACGAACCAATAGGCTCATTATTTATGAAAGTTAAAATAGAAAGTGAAATGCTGTGGGAGAACATCAAGGAAAACAAATTAAATGGTTTTTCAATTGAATTAGATGCTTCAATCATAGAAACAAAATTAAACAAAAATATGGACTTATCACGAATCTTAAAAAATGAGATAGTAGTTGGTGAAGAAACATTATTGTTCAATACTCTAGCAGAGGGTGAAGTAGTTGCATCTGACAATAAAGAATGGTCAGGTACTTTTACACACGAAGGTAGTGAAGTTGTTGTTGAAGACGGAAACGTTATCAGCGTAACTGAAGTACCACCTGTTGAGGCTGAAGCTGTAATCGAAGAAGTAGTAGCTGTTGAAGTTGCTGCTGAAGAGGTTGTAGAAGAAGTGGTAGTAGAAGAAGTAGTAGCTGAAGAATTAGCTGAGGAAGAAGTAACTGAAGAGGTTGCTGAACCCATAGTTGAAGAAGTAGCTGCTCCAATCGAAGTACCAGTTGACACTACTGTTTTTGATTCCATCGAATCTCTAAACGCAAAGGTTGATGCACTTACATCAATGATTACAAATCATTTTGCAAGTATGCAACCAGCAGAGACTACTACTGAAGTAGAAGAGTTATCTGCAAATATTGAGGAAATTAAACTTGAATTAAAACAACAAACTGCTGAAGCCGAAATAATGAGCGAAGCCGTTACCGATGAAGTTGTAGCTAGTGAGTTTTCAGTTGAGAACTACAGAGCTGTATCTGATTGGGGAAAATAAACTTTTTTAAAACTTTAAAATTATGGCAACTGGAATAACAATTGCATCTTTAGACTGGGGTAACAGAACTCCTGACAGATTTATTGACGCTGCAGTAAAAAACGCTGACGTATTAAATCTATTTACTTTGATTGACAACGTAAAAAGTAAAGTACAAGTACCTATTTTTACAGGTGACTTGCAATGGGGAAACGACCTATGTGTGTTTGACCCACAAAGTACAACTGGTATAGACGAAAAAGAAATGTCTGTTACTAATTGGAAATGGTCTTTTCAAAACTGTAAGACTGCACTTCAAACTTCTTACCGTTCAAAAATGCTTAAACAAGGAGCTAACAACGCTGAAACTATGGACGCTGAGTTTGGTGAGTGGACTTATGACTACTTCGCAAAATTGAGTTCAGAGAAAGTTGTAACTTTAGCTGCTACTGAAATCCGTGCTGAATTAGTAGGTGATGCTGCCGTTATCGATTACGATATGGGCGTTACTGCTATTGACGACACAAACATCCTTGACAAAATGAAAGGTGCTTACCAACTTCTTTCTAACGACCTACTTAACCAATTGTTTGGTGGTTCTGACAGAGAGTTCAAACCTGCTTTCCTTATGAATGCAAATATGGTTCAATCTTACCAACTAGCAATAGCTGCAACTTATACTACTGTATATGACGGTTATGCTGAGGGTAAAATTATGCCTTTCTTAGGAATGGACATTATACTTTTCAATACTATGGCTGACGGTGAAATCATCTTGACTAACCCAAGTAACTTAGTAATGGTTGTTGATGACTATGCTGATACTAACGCTATTAATGCTGAGTACGAAGCAAAAGTTTCTTCTGACTATATCTGGGGTCAATTCACAATAGGATTCTCTTACCTTAAAGGTGAAGATATCGTATTTGCTGCTGACTTATCATAGTAAATTAAATTAGACAATATCTGGAGGGGATTAAGTTCCTCTCCTTTTTAATAACTTATTAAATATATAAAATTATGGGATGTACACCATCATTAACTTTAGGTGGAATCAGTTACTCTTGTGACGATATCGCTGTAGGAGGACTTAAAAGAGTTCTTTATACACTCTCTGCTGACGCAACTCTTACTGAGGCTGCTGGAGAAATTACTGCTGCGACTATCACAAGTGGTGATACTGTTGAACTAGAGTTTAATAACAAAGACGGTTTCTCTGCTTTTAGTGAAGAGAAAACTGTTGAGGCTAACGGAGTTGTAAACGTAGTACCTACTGTAGTAGTTGAATTTCCAAAAATGACTGCTGCTAAACGTGCTGAGTTAGACCAAATCTCTGTTGCTGGAATAGAATTAATTGTATGGGTTGAAACTGCTGCTGGTACTTACCACGCAATAGGTGTAGACTTTGGAGCATATTGCTCATTGGTTTCAGGTCAAAGTGGAACTGGTCGTTCTGAAAAGAATATGTACCAAGTTACTTTTACTGGTGAAGAAGACCACTTATCATACTCAGTTGACTCATCCGCTTGGACAAGCGTTGTTGGTTCAATTGCATAAGAAACTTTCTTTCTTTTTGTTTTACACGATGGCGATGACATTAGGTTGTTGTCGCCATTATTTTTAACACTAATTAAATATGAATGGCAAGATTAGTTTATCAAACTTATTACTATCAGTAATATCAGGTTTGCTAGGCATCTTATTATTCTTTACATATAACACAGTTGATAGATTTAATGCACTTGTTAACGCTTTTAATGAAGCAGAGAAAAATAGGATTGTCTGGCACGTTAAATCTGAAGAACGTATTAACGAAGTAGAAAAGTTCTCTAAATTTATTTATGAGAACACAATTACTCCTACTGAAAAAAGGAGCGTAGAAAATAGCGACAGAATTTTACAATTAGAAACTAAATTAGGGAGAAGGTAATGGAGTTTACAGTAAAGATAAATCTGACGTATAGTAAAATAATAGCACTTGTAGTTCTATCCGTAAGCGTATGGCTAACAATAGAACTTAACAGTGTAACACCGTTCTCAATAGCAGTACCCGCAGTATCGGCAATGATAGTAGGTAAACAAGTTGAGGGAATGGTTAGAAAAAGGAAATGGACTGGAAATGACAATAGCTAAACTTAAACAAATTATAACGAATGGTGTATGCTTAATATTAGTATTACTAATGGTAGGGATATCTATCTATAGTTATAACTTGGGTAAGAAGAGCGTTGAATGTTTAAAGGCTATAACCGATACTACTACAATCTATAAGGATATAACCTATAGAGATACTATATATACACCAAAACAATATGTATCAGAAAACGATACAATATTTGACACACTACATCATTACAGAATCGATACGATAGTATTACCAACTGTAATTGATACACTTGAGGTTATCAAAGGATACTACGAATCTGTTATAGCAATAGATACAATACTAAATGATACCAATGGTTTTATAGTTATTGCTGATTCAATCAGTAAGAACAGAATACAGGGTAGAACAATTAACTCTATGAAATTATATCCAAGAGTAACTAAGGTTACCAAATATAGAGATAGAGAATTTAAAAAATCTTATTTCGGTGGAGTAGGGATTGTTGGAAACGAAAGGAGCTTAGGCTTAAAAGTTGAACTCGGAGTTCTTTACAACCCAAACACGCTTTTTACTGCCTCATATGACATCATAAGAGGTGACTTCTCCACTGGAATATATTGGAAACTTAATTTTAAACTTTTTAAATAAAAAAAGACTAATTATGGCTTTTGAAACATTAAAAACATTAATTAACGATAACATTAAATCAGGATTACCTAACGGTATTAGACCTGAGGAAGAGCATAACCCTGTTCTTCAATCTATAGTTAGTACATTTGGTCAAGACTATATTTATATGGGTCTTGCTACGACTAGCACATCACCATCAACGGATGATAATGCAAGGATGTACATAACTAACGGAGGTGGTACTTATACTAACTTTATGGATGATGAATCCAACCCTATCGTAGTTGAAGAGGGTAGCATATGTTTTCTTAAAGGAGTGAGTGGCACATATTCTAAGGACGTTATAATTGACGGTGGATCTATAACAGATAGCACAAAACTTAGGATTAGTGATAGTGGTACAGCTTTAGATTTAGAGGCATACCATAATTCAGCTTGGGTATCCATAGGTAAGTTTTCTTACGATGGAACTGAGGCTACCTATGAGGATTTAACTGCTAACAGTATTGTTTCCAGTTCTCTAGATGCGTCATCTATTGCTTCTGATAGTATAACTTCAGATACAATGACAATAAACGGTGCTACTCCAGTAAGCCTTAAAGGATTAGCTGGTGGTATGTCTATTACTAAACAACGACAAGAGCAAGTTGGTGGTGATAAGATTGTAAATACTGCTGCTAACAGTTTAGCTGAATTAAGTGACGCTGGTATATTAGGTAAAGCTGCATTGGTTTACGCTCCTTTTACAAGTAGAGCTGACTATACTGATTCACTTGTACCATCACACGACTATGGTAGATTTGACTTTGCAAGAAGTTCAAGTAAAAACGTTGTTAATAAAGACGGTTTACTAAACTATCTTCCTGAGGATGTTCCTGCTTATGAGTATGACAATGGTGTAGAACCATATCTACTTACAGAACCAGCATCTACTAACTTAATAACATATCCTATTTCTTTTGGTAACTCATATTGGACAAAGAGTGGTGCGAGTATTGAAGGTGATTCAAGTACGGCTGGTAGTGAGTTGGTAACTGATGGTGTATTTGCAGACCCATTAAATACTAATTGGACAACTAACGGAGATTGGACTATTGCAGGTGGTAGTGGTGCTGTGTTTACTTATACTACTGGTCTTAAATATATAACTCAACCTTTTATAATTGCAGATAATGCTTTTATTCAATTGACATTTACAATATCAGGAGCAAGTGGTGGTGGTGCAAGTATAAAGTTTACAAATGAGGCTACTAATCTATTATTCGGGGGGGCGTACACCCCATTATATCCAGATGGTACTTATACATTATATTATAATACGTTAGAAGCGGCAACAGGAATAAGAATTTATGCTAATACAAACTCATTTACAATAGACAACGTATCAGTCAAAGAATTACAAGGATTTGAATCACCTAAAGTTGATGGAAGTGGAGATTTAGAAACAGAAGCTTACAAACTTGTTGAGGATGGGGCTACGTCATCACATAGGATAGCAAGTTCATCATTAGCCTTTAACGCATCTGATTACTCGCAGTTTATCTATGCAAAAGCAGGAGAAAGAGACGTTATACAAATCTTTTTGGGTGGGCAACATTCGGGTAGTGCTTATGCTAATTTTGATTTAACAAATGGTACAATACCAAACTCAACGGGATTAACACCTACTATAATACCTATGGCAGATGGTTGGTATAAGTGTAGTGTTGTGTTTACTGCATCTGCATCAGGTGGTGAGGTCATTTATTATTCATTAGCAGATAGCGATGCAATGGCAAGGGCAGGTAGTTACGCTGGTGATGGCACAAGTGGTATTTATGTTGCCTACGCACAACTTGAAGAACAAGCGTCAGCGACATCGTTAATGCTACCAGCAGTAGAGGGTTCAACATCTTCAAGAGTAGCTGATGTAGTTAATAACGGTGGTAGTCAAGCTTTATTTGGTGGTGTAAATGCATCGGGAGTATTGTATACAGAGATTGCTGCTTTGAGTGATGATTTGACAGATAGATATATTACTATTGGAGATGGTACAACTGATAACTATGTTGATATATACTATTCCTCTGCATCTAATCTCATAAGTACTAGGGTATATAGCGGAGGTGTTATACAATTTATTACATCTACTTCTGTTAATGATATAAGTGATTTTCATAAAATTGCTGTAAGGTGGGCGCAAGATGATTTCAGTCTTTGGGTTGATAGTATAGAAATAGCAACCGATACAAGTGGAATTACACCATTAGGATTGAATACATTGAAACTCTCATATCCCGTTGGTAGCAGCAGTGCTTTCTACGGCAAAACAAAAGGTGTTGCAGTATTCAATTACCTATCAGATACAGAGATGACTAAATTAACAACAGTATAAAAAACGAAACATATGTCTTTTGAAACATTAAAAGCTACAATAAATAGCAATATAGTATCGGGATTACCCGATGGTATTAGAGCGGATTATGAGAATAATCCAACGTTACAAGACATTGTATCTGCATTCGGACAAGATCACATATATATGGGGAGTGCCACAGTCGGTACTTCCCCTATGACAGATGATAATGCAAGAATGTATATATCAAGTGGTAGTGGAGAATTTACTGCCTTTCGTGATAGTGGAAACAATGCTATAAATATTAGCGAGGGAGAGATTGCAATATTAAAAGGAATCAGCGGTGTATACGAGAAGAATGTTTTCTTCTCAGGTGATACAATAGATGATGCTGGTTCAGTTAGAATTAACGATACTGGAAGTCTAATTCAATTACAAGCTAAATACAATGGAAGTTGGGTTACAGCTTCTGAGTTTGGTTATATTGGAGGTGATATTACATTACAAGATGTTGTGTCAAGTAGTGTTAACGCAAACAGTGTAGTTGTAAACGGTTCTGTTGAGTCAACCTCAAATACAGACGTTAAGGACTATCTATGTATTGATGGTGAGGTTTTAGTATCCCAAAATGAATACTTATACGCAGATGAATTTATAGAAGACAGATTAGAGTCTACTACTGGTGAGTATATTCCTAACACAGCGAGTAATTCACTTGCAGAGATAGGTATGGATACTATAAATGATAAGTGCGTATTATATAATGAAGCTGTTACATCTGAAGTGGGTGTTATAGAATCTATTGTTCCTGACAGTACTGACGGTAACTTCGACGTTACAAGAAGTTCTATTACTAATAGGGTTAATAGAGATGGTTTTATAGAGGAAGTACCAGCAAACACAGCGTCATATAATTATACAAGTGGAGATACACGTCCTTATCTATTGACAGAGGCTGCTTCTACAAATCTAATAACATATCCAAAATCATTTGGTAATAGTTATTGGACTAAGAGTGGAGCTACTATTGAGGGTGATGCTAGTAGTGCGGGGAGTGAATTACATACATCCGCAAATGCAGCAAGTGACCCTAATGGGAATGAGGCTAATGCAACAACAGGCTGGGTAGTTGTAAATGGAATGGCATTGACAAGTGATGCTTCAGCCCCGCAAACAGGAGGTTATGCTTTGAAAGGAGTTAGTATTGGTATAGCATTCGGTCGAATGACATATTCTTTTAGTGGATTTACAATAGGTTCGATGTATAAAGTATCTATATGGGCTAAGAGAGGAATCCAAGGGACAGACCAGAAAATAGCAGCTTGGGCTGGATTTTCTTCAATACCTATTACTTCTATAAGTTCTACATCGTGGCAAGAATATGTCTTTTATGTCGTTGCAATAAGTACGACGCCAGAAATAAGAATTTACTCAAATTACACTACAACTGTTTCTGGAGATGAAGTTTATGCTGATAATATAAGCATCAAAGAAGTACAACCATTTGAAGCACCGAAAGAAATACCATCTACTAACGGAGTAGAGTTGGTAACTAATGGTGATTTTTCAAGTAGTACAGGATGGTCTTTGCGTAATAATTGGACTGTCTCAGGAGGTACACTAAACACAGTGTCTGAAAGTGATTATTCAGCCTACACAATAGGAGATATGTCAAATAAAATTGTAAAGGTTACTTATGACATAACATCACATACAACCGGTGGTGTTTCTGTTAGATTTTTTGGTTCTGAATCACAAATTGGCATTTACAGGGGTGCTGTTGGAACATACACAGAGTACATACAGGTTCAATCTTCACATAACGGGGACTTTGGATTTCAAGCGCTTTCATCCTTTACAGGTTCAGTAGACAACGTTTCTGTAAAAGAAGTAACATCTTACTCAGGCGGAGGCTTTGAGAGAGATGCTTATAAACTTGTTGAGGATACGAATAACTCTGCTCATTATATAAATAATGCAACTTCATCCGTAACCAGTGGGGCAACTGTGACTCATTCAACTTTTGTAAAGGCAGCCGAAAGGCGTTGGATTGCTTTATATGAAAGTTATAGCATTGGAAGTGGATATTATTTTGATTTAACTAACGGAGTATTGGGCGCAACGATTGGAATAACACCTGATAGTTATTCAATAAGAGAAATAGCAAATGGGTGGTATAGAATAAGTATAACGACAACAGTGCCAAGCACAAGTGCACGAATTCGTATTGCACTGGCTGATTCTGATGGGGGTACTACTTATACAGGCGATGGCACATCAGGCTTATACATTGCCTACGCACAACTTGAAGAAAGCGGTTATGCAAGTAGTCTAATGCTACCAACAACTGAGGGAAGCATAACAAGTAGAGTTGCCGATGCAGTTACTAATGCTGGTAATCAAAGTTTGTTTAGTAGTGTTAATAGTAGTGGGGTGTTGTTTGCGGAGATTGGGGCGCATTCGGATGATGGAACGAATAGATGGATAAGTATTAGTAAAGATGCTAATAATTACGTAGGGTTGGTATATACTGCAGCCACAAATCAGGTTGCTCTTTTTATAAATGTAGCTAGTAGCTTAGTAATAAAGACATATACCTTAACAGATGAAACAAATTTTAGTAAAATTGCAATTAGATGGGCTACAAATGATTATTCATTGTGGGTTGATGGGGTTGAAGAAGCTACTGATGCTACACAAGGTGCATTTTCTACAAATGATTTAACAACATTAAATTTTGGAGATAGTGGTGGAGGTAGTAATTTCTACGCCAAAACAAAAGCAATTGCAGTATTTGATTATTTGAGTGATGAAGAAATGATAAGATTAACTAAATAAAAAAAGTAAGATGAAATTATTAAAGCTAAGTTTTTCAAACAAAGAAGAGTGGAATACAGTAAAGGAAAGTTTATTGATTCCAAATGAAGATGGTATATATCCGTCAAACAGTACTTACACAGCTAATACAAGTTACGGTTCAGCTACAGTTGTTGAGATAGGTCACGTACCTATTGCAGCCGTATTAAACGAAGATGGTGAAGTAGTTACTGAAGCGACATTTCATAGTGATTATGCAGTAGACATTCTATTTGCAGATGATATTATGAAACAAGTATCCATTGCTGAGGCTAGTCCTTATATAATAGAAATTGATAATCCTTACCACAACTTCATATAATGATTGTATTTAAAAACAACGATGTATCAAATTTTAGAATGGCATACAAGTCTTGGTTCTCCCCTACGGAGAATCTTGACGATGTCGTTGTTAGATTTGAGAAAATAAATGCTGAAGATGTTACATATACATTTGATGCACAGATAACAGACTACGACTGCTACAATAGACTTGTTAGTATTCAAACATCTGTTGAACTTGATACAGGTGAATATATTATGTCCTTATGGACTATAGGTGCTTATTCATCACAATACAACAAAGACGACTATTCAGTAGTTGATGACTACTTGAATTACATTGCTGTAGATAACGCAAATATAAAAAGAGAAAACGATAGAGTAGAAGACTCAAGTGGAGTTGTTGTTTTCGATTAATAAACATTATAGTAAAAATAAAAAGATATGAAATTTATAAACGGATATAAGGCTGCTGCAAAGCAATCTGACAAATGTGAGATATTATGTAGGATTGGGAAAATAACCCTAATTGAACTTAAACTGGATATATCTAAAGGAGATTATAGAATCACATTGTTAAATCTTACAATAAAAAACTAATAATATGGCTTGGGAAACATTAAGAGCATTCATAGATGATAAGATTAGGGATAAGCTACCTATAAAAATAAGCGCTGATCTTGACCACAATCCTACTCTTAACGAAATAGTAGATGTATTTGGTCAGGATTATATATATAGTGGAATAACTGGTAAAACACTACAACCATTTAACGATGATAATAGAAGAATGTATTTTACTGATGGTTCTGTTGGTAACTACCTATTCTTTAAGGATGAGTTAGGAGCTGTTCTTTCAGTTGAAGAGGGTGAGTTTGTTATATTTACGGGAGTAAATAACGTATGGGTAAAGAGAACAATATATAATAATGGAACATTCCTTACTCTACCTGATACACCAGCATCATTCATTGGTGCTGCTGGTAATGAGGTTAGAGTGAACGACACTGGAACTGCGTTAGAATTTGTTAATACATCAAAGTTTACACCTACACTAGAGAGCGAAATTAATGCATCTACAGCCGTAACTCAGGTTATGGCAGTACAAGGTGATGGTATAGCTACTGACTCTGTAACAACTCCTTTATTGGTAGTTGGTGATAGTGAATATGAGGACTCTACTACTATAGATGATGGAGGCTTTCCTACATTTTGGGGAACGGCAGTGAACTATCAGTCAGTTAGTGTGTCTATGTTAGAAGCTAAGACTCTTGGTATTAAAGACCCTGACTTAGTACAGTACAAGGATAATGGTGCTGGTAGTACTGGTGTTTATGCTTATACATTCGATGCTTCATCAGAAGAAGAGTTGCTGTTCTCAATTGATGTACCGAGACAATATCAAGAGAACACAGATGTAGGAGTAAACTTTAATTGGGTGTCCGCTGAAGACGGAGCTGCTGGTTTAAATGTTGCTTGGGGTATTGAGTATGCTTGGTCTAATAGAGGTGAATTATTTGGTAATACTTCGACAGCAATTGCTGATGATAGAGTACCATTAGACGCTCAGGTAACTCAGGATACTCTTTACAGGACAGAGGTAAGTTCTATAGATGGTACTGGTAAAGATATAAACTCAACGCTTTTATGTAGAGTATACAGGAATGCGACTAATGTATTAGATACATTTACTTCTGATGCGTCCTTATTAAGCGTGGACTTTCATTTCGTTTGTAATAGCATAGGTAGTAGGCACGAGCAGAGCAAGGGTGTTGCAACACCTTAGACATAATATATAACGGAATAATCTAATCGGAGTTTTATTGTGTTGTACCATAGTCATTTACAAGATTTTTTTTGGCTAAAGGTCTAATATAGTAGAACTAACCATTAGGTTATTCTGTTATTAACGATAATAAAAAAACATAAACTATGAGTAGAGTACAAAAGTTAATTGATGGTGTCTTTGCAGCCATACCAACGACTGCAAGTAGTAACACTATGGATAGGAATCCTATAGACCAAAGTCTTGAGGGCTTATTAAAGAATCCTCAATACGGCAAAGTTGGTGCATTCGAATATATTAAGTTCGGTCAGAACGATGATATTGATACAATCCTTGAGATACTAAAAGACAAGTCTGCTACACACAGTGGTATACTTAATCGTAAAGCTAAGATGGTTAGCGGTGATAGGCTTATTGCTGAAGGACTAACTGGTGGTAACGATAAGGCTTGGAATGCTTTTGAGAAAGCTGCTGGTGGTAAAGTAGGTTCAAGCCTTGAAGTACAATGGAAGCGTATGGGTAGCATATATGAGACTCAAGGTGCTGTTGGTATACTTGTGCGTAAGTCAGGTAATGACATAATAGCCATACAAGCTGTATCACCAAGACAAATGAGAATAGGTACGCTAAACAGTAAAAACGAAATTGACCATTACATATTAAGACCTACATTTGTTAGGGGTAGTGGTAGGATATTCGAGAAAACAGAGCGTAAAGTTCCAATCTTTGAGTTAGATAAAAATCAAAAGGAATCTTTGTTATATATAAAGAATCCAGCTACTGAGAATGACTTCTATGGTACACCTAACTATATAGGTGCTTATAACTTCATTGAAGCAGATTATAAATTTGGTGTAACTATACACAATGCTGCTGAGAATGGTTTCCAACCTAAAGTAATGGCTACATTCGTAGGACGTAATATGTCAGACGAACAAAAGGAAGCACACGCTGATGCATTTAAGGATAACTTTAGTGGTTCTGATAGAGAGTTAGCTATTGTTAATTATGTGCGTAGAGAAGAGGAGATGCCTAAGATTGAGAAACTTCAAATAGAGAATCTTGACAAGACTATAAGTACAATGGCTGACCTTAATGATGCTAAGATACTAACAGCTCACTCCGTAACTAATCCAGCTTTGTTTGGTGTTATGGTAAGTGGTAAGCTAGGTAATAGTGGTACTGAGTTAGAGTCTGCTTATAATGTATTCAGAGCTACTGAGATGATTCCTGATAGAAACCTATTACTTGATGGTTTAACATTGGTATTCTCAGGTAGTAAGTATGATGACATAGAGTTCGTTGTTGAAGACCTTAATATAACTCCACAAGAGAATCGTGGTGGTGATGTAACACAGGATGAAGCTATCGAGGATACTCCTAAAGATGAGGCTCAGTCTAAATCAGATGATAAAGCAGATAAGGACACTAAATCAACTAAAAAGAAATAACTATGGCTAAGAAATATTATACTATCAGCGACGGATACTACAGAGAAGAGTATCCAATGGACGTTAACTTAAATGTTGAGAAATTTTATTCAGTACAGAGACTAGAGCAGAAGACTACTTTAGTTGATATCTTAGGTGATAACGTAGCTGAATATTTTATGGAAACAATACTACCTACACCAGTAAGTAGTAGAGAATCTTGGCAAACAGAGTTTCTTGAAGAAGTTCAAGACCTTATGGTGTTCTGTATTGCTAAAGGATTAGAAGACTTCAATAGTGGTAATACCAATGACAAACTTGTTAATGGTTTAAATTCCAAGATTGAGTTCTACAAGAAAAGAGTAAGGGAATATATAACTGAATCAACTGAATTAACAGCGATTCAAGGTGATGATAGCGCATCTGGTAGAGAGCCTTATCAGGGACTTCCCACATACTTCTACCGTTAAGATACTTTTTTATCGTTATTATTTAAGCCGCCTCCTTAGTTGGAAGCGGCTTTTTTGTTTACTTACCTCCCGATTCAATCTTTTCAATTATCATTTGTAAGTAATGCTCAAGTTTGTATAAATCTTGCACTCCGTTCTTATCCTTGTAACGAAGCAGATATTTTAGTATGTTACCCTCATAAAAATCGAGGTTATGGTCGTCTACAATATCTACAACTTGTATCTTATACTTGCTGTAGTGGTCTCCTCCCACCTGACTATCCACAGACTTCTGACCTTTCTATTTCTAACTCACCTAGTTTAGCTCTAGCTTCCATCATCCTAACATTAAGTTGCCCCCAAATATCAGGGTCTGTATTAGGATTAAGGTATAGCTCCATCATTCTATCTATCGAGGATTCTTGCCTTTCTATCTCTTGCTCTATAACATAACAAGGGTCAAGTTCATTTGTCTTACTACAACTAGAAAACAAAACCGTCATTACCATAGTCATCATTATTATATTACTTAATTTTTTCATATTATTATATTTTTGTTGAATCGTTTATATTTAAGTAAGCAATCTTTTTACTTACCTTATTAGTGTTACTAAAGTCAGTTTGCTTAGGCATTTTTGCATCAATCCAATCGTATTTCAGTTTTATAAGATTGAAAGAGAATACACCTAAAGGTGTTGAGTTGACATATCTAACATTACATCCTAGACTAGCGAGTTTACTGTATTTCATCTCTTCCAATATTAATGTAGGATAATGCGTCCTTCTGCATTTCAATTCAAATACTGTATTAAACTTAGGTGAATACGCATCAAATGACGAGTACTTATCTGTAGGCTTTACTAAATCAGGAATATAATTATCCTTTATATACGTGAACAATTCTCTTTCGTATCTCATAGTTTTATTTATTTATTGTTTAAAGTAATACCGTAGAGTACCCTTAAAACGCATTTTAAAGCGTTCTAAGAATACTTAACGATAAAGTTATATAATGTATCCATTAAGGGTATAACTGCAACACCACTTACAAGGCGTTAGTAATAACGTAAATTACAGCTAGTATAAGGCTAAGAGGTATTAATATCATAAAAAATAACTCTACTGCATTGAAAAACATTTCAATAGTATTATTAAGGAATTTCTTCATAACTTTATTTACCTCCCTTGCCCCTTATATTTCTTCTTATACAACTTACTACTTGTCAATACACTGTTCTTATTCTTTGAATGAACACCTTTTCTATTTATTTTCTTTTTTGCTAACATATTATTATATTGTTTTTAAGTGAACGTTATTACTACCACAACCATCACACTTGTAAGGGTCTTCTGTCTTAGAGTAAAACAGAGTCTCAGTATCCTTGTTATAGGATAGCTGAGGTCTGCTACTCGCATTGTAACGAAAGTCTTTATAACAATCCCTACAATTTAGTATTATTTCAACTTTCATATTAATAAGTTACTTTAGCTGAAACATTTCTAGGTGCTGTACTCTTGCCGCCAAAATAAGGATAACACTTTCTAGTTATTCCTTTAGGCTCAGTACCCTGCATCATCCACCCAAAACTATCAGGTGAGTCAGTTGGTTTAATCCAAAACTCCCACACTCCAAGTGAGTCATTCCAAAATAACTCAGCTTGATACTCTCTATCAGCATCTATAAGGATGGGAATCTGTTGTTCTGTTCTCTCACCATTACTGTAAACATATCCAGCCATAATGAATTTGTTATGCTCAACGTCAGGCTGAAAAACTAATCGTGATGAGTTCCTGTGTATTGAGAAGAACTCTGATACACCACCCAACTTATTCCAACCTGAGTATTCTATAGAGTCTCTTTCATACCACCAGTTACTGTTTATCTCAAATGTACCTCGCCATTTAAAAACGAAAGGCTGTAACTTACCTATATTTAACTTGGAGAAATGATCTCCTTTATCTACCTTGTACTTCATTACTTTTGTTTTAACGTTATTATTACTGTTTATAACTACTATTACCTTTCTTGAAAGAAAGTCTCTTAGAACGCTTTAAAATAGCCTTAGCGTCCATTTAAATGTCTATCCTCAATGTCAGCTAACACATCATATAACTGTTGTATTTCGCTTTCTAACATTAAGTCTTGTTTGTAGGGTACAACTTGTATATACCCTTTTCTCACTGATGCTAGTTTAATTGAATTGTTATGAGTTCCGTATGTAACGTATGCAACACTTTTTGCACTTCGTGTTAACCTTACATACTTGTTAACTTTAACCCAATTACTATGACCAGTCTTCATCATACGTATTATAGCGTAGACTAGTACGCTTATCTCTCTTAACTCCATCATCTGTTTGTATGTCCTATTTGCTTGTGACTCTTGATAGTTATTTGCACATCTTCTTTAGTTGCTTTAGACTTGAGTATAGCCTCTCTCCTTTTTTTAAATGCAATATAGAGTAATTGCTCATACTCATCCTGAGAACTCCGTATTAAACTTTGGAGTTCATCAGGTGAATCTATCTCAGAAGATATAAACCAAGTAGATGCCGAATAATAAGCACTACCTTTATCAATAAGGAAGTCAAGCTCCATATAATGAATGGCTCTTCTCTTGTCAGACATACTAGTAAGGTCTTAACTCAGTTGTATGACTACGACTCCTAGCCCTTGAATAACCTCCACAAGAATTACATTCAAATAAGTCGAAAGTACTAGCAGCTGTACGGTGCTTTTCTTTAGACAATACAATGTCGTGACTTCCACACTTGTGACAAACGTTATTACTTGTTTCTTGGAACAATGCCATATTTGGATGATTCTTTATCCATCCTCTAATAGCAAAGTATAACTGCTCAGTGATAAGAACGTCAACATCATTATACTCAGCCATTACATCCAATGCTTTTTTAACTCCGTTGTGACAGTCCATCCACAGTTGCATACCAGTATGCTCTAGCTTTCTATCTAAACCAAGAATCTTATTAGTCCAATCCATTTTGTTATATGTATTAGCAAAGTTTTGCTTAACAGTTCTGTATAAGTCAATTGATTGGTAAGGTGTAGGCTTAGGTAATCCAAACTCTAAGAACTTACTATTCATTTTCTTCTCATCAAATTTAATTGAGTTGTAACCGATAATAATATCAGCCTCGTTAAACAGTTTATGAATATCAATAACCATTTGTTTGTCGTCTCTAGCCTTAGCTTGAGCAGGAGTTAGCACGAAGTTGTGAACATCCTTTTCTCCTAACCACTTGTAACTGAAACTTAGCATTGTCCAATCATTTATTATATTGACTGGTGCAATGTTGGTATTCCAAACATTCCAAGTTGTAGCTACAATAGGTAGACACTCAATATCCATAACCAATACCTTTGGCTCACCATTCACATACACTTTCTCTCTAGCAAATCTGATGTACCTTTCAATTGTAGAGTACGTTAAATCATACTCTCTAATAGTACCATCCATTCCTATGTCGTTAACCGACTTAGAAATTTCTATTGCTCTCTCTTTGTTAAACCCCTTCATATTATTTATTGTTTGTTACGCTTATTATTAACTCTGTTAACTCTTGTGCTAATTCTTTTTCTGAATCAGCTTCTAATTTCACATCATAAGATGATACACATCCCTCTACATCAGGTAATTCATATGTTAATGTAGTAGTCCATCTACCATTACTTTTCTCCCTCTGAGGAGAGTAACTGTAATTTGCCATAATCTATAGTTTTTATTATATTTAAAAAATCATCTAATTGTAAAGATACAACTGTACCCTTGTTGTTACGTTTATGAAATACCACGCTTATACCTTTTTCAAAGTCTAGCTTAGCTGCTTCCATATCTGTAAGAGTTTGGTGAGCAGAACCTAAAGCCTCAACAGCCTTGCATTGAACTCTCCACATTCCAGTATAACATATATCAACTTTCCTATCATCAAGACTCTTGCTCTCGCTCCTACTACTAACAGCACTAGGATACAAGGGCTTTAGTTTCTTGATTACGTCAAGTTCGTAAGCTATACCTTTCTTCCTTGCGTTAATGATGTTACCACCTTTACGCTTAGGCTTTCGTGCTTTTGCTTTTGACATATCTTCTCTTTTTAACTGGAGGATTATACTTAACTTCGAGTTCAACTAAAAACTCATACTTGTACTCATAGCCTTTCCAAGTAGTAGGATTAAAATCATCTAGGATAATCTTACCGTCCTCGATTAAACCAACACGTCTGCTATTATATGTAATGTTTGTTGGCTGTCCGTTTTTTGGGCATATCAAATAGAAGCTACATATACTCACGCTCTTTGTGAACTTGTTGTTTATAGCTTTGTCAATATATCCCATAAACGCAATTTGCTTTTGACTATTCATCTGCTTGACCTTTCTTTTTAAATAATCTAATTATTAATTCAATTCCATCTACTACTAAAAGCATTGGAATCATTACTGCTACTGCTAATATAAGGAATGTTAATAAAATAACAATACCAAACAATCTACCTATCCTCTTCATATATTCTAACTTTAATAAGTTTGTAATAATATCTAGATGCTTTATTACCCATAAAGATTGCTGATATGTTTGCACCTATAAAAACTATACTAACACCAATCCATTTTATACTTCTAATCAATGTATCCATCATTATCATTTATTTGTTTGGCAACCAAGTTTTTACCAGTCCTTGTGCCGTTGTTTTTATTTATAACTAAACTGCAACGAAATGCATCTTGTGTACCTAACTCATACACAGCAGCAATATACTTTAGTGACAAGTTATCAATTGCCGTATGGAAGAAGTTAATTGGATTCTTTACTTTATAATTTATATCATAAAATAACTCCATACATCCAAGTAGACAATCTGACGCTAACATATCAACTTTCCATTTAGCTACACCTCTAAGTCTGGCTTTGCAGGTGTTATTTGCAAGTGAGAGAAGATCTGCTCCGAACTCCTCAGTTATTGAGCCAAGCCGTCTGCTTACCTCATAGTTTGTATTAAAATCATTTTCATTCATCTTCTGTTTTGTTAAATTTAAGCTCCGTAAATAAGTGTTTTACTATACTGATAGGTATTACTGCATCACTACCATTTGTTTCTCTATATGATATAATCTCAGTCGCTACTCTCTGCACATTAAATATATAGATTCCGTCTGTAGTCCATAACAAACCTCCATCCCTACCTCTAAGTTCAGCACCACTCACTTCGAATATATCTCCAAGCGGACTGTCCTTATCTATGATAGTTAGATGTTTAACTTTACCATCCATTTCAAAGGTTACAAAATCGATTGTCTTGAGTAACGACTTATCAACATAAGAATGGAAGAATATGTCTGTTGCTCCATACTGGAACATAAGGATAAACCTTACCATTTCTTGATTATACTTCATATTATTTAGATGTTTCTAGATTATATGGAACTGCTTTAGACCATATAGGTTTATTATTTTCTCCTAACTGATAGTATCTCGATGAGTAAATATCGTAATACAAACTAATCTTCCCAACCTTTCCTAACGCTTTAGGTTTAGCTTTAAGTACTTCTATCCTTGTTTCGTTAGGTGCAAACACATCATCTGTGTCAGGGTCTATCACATTGTGTGGCGGTCTCCAAAGTCCTAAGATGAATAATCCTTTACGACTAGCCATCTCTCCTCCAGCTACATCACTCATTTGTGGTGGTGGGTAATACCTAACTTTGTTTCCATTAACATCAACTCCCTCAGTTAAGGCAATAGCTTTAGTGTGGAATGCTACAAATGTATGTATCTTATACGCACTACTAAACTTTCTAACTCTTGTTAAGAAGTTACCTAACGCAAGATCTCTTGCTCCCTCTCCATATATATCCATATCTGTTATTGGGTCGATAACTGCAATATCTATCTTGATATCATTCTCTGTCTCAAGGTCTTCAATTGCTTTAAAATAACTGTTTGCCGTAAGGTCTTGATGCATAGGGTCTATAACGAAGAAGTGTTCAGCCATCCAATCAATAGCTTCGTTTACTTCCTTGTCAGTCTTCTTACCTCCATTATGCTTTAGGAATGGCTCACGTAGTTTAGCCCACAACAACTCGTTGTAAACATCTACTGCACTCCCAGTTTCAGGTGTGAATATTGCTACTTTGCAATTTTCGAACTCAGCAAGATTCATTGTTAACTCATATGTTATAGCAGTTTTGCCAACGGCAGGGGGAGCTACAAAGTATGTAGTCCCTCCCTCCTTGACAGAGTAATGCTCGTACAAGTCAGCAAATCCTGCCCAACGTCCTTTCTTTAATCCGTTCTTCCTTAAACTTAATAAGTTAGTACGAATCTCATCGTTCAGTGGGTGAATTACTTTCCTCATATCTTACAGTCCCAGCTTAGATTGAATATCAGAAGAAACGACATACTTTGTAGTGATATCATTTAATGTACCACCAGCTTTAACAAACTTTACTATATCATCCCACTTTGGGTGTGCTTCAGTTAGCACTGGTTTGCTATCTACTCTCTTCTTAGGTGCTTGTGATTGTGCCTTAGTGTTTGCTGTTGAATCAAAATCAAGCCCATCCTCAGTTATATCGAATGCAAACATCATTAAGTATCTGCTACTGTATGTATTAAGACCACCAAGTTGCTGTGCTAGGTTTGTAGCTTTAATCTCAGGGATAGCTGTTACTTGATTAAATGTAATTGACTCACCACTATCTATATCTGACACTGTGAGCGAAGCGTAGATATCTCTATTAGCATCTCTCTGTGTGTTAAACATAGTCACCAAACCATTCTTTGAACAAGCGTCCTGAACCAGTTCAGTTATTTGTGATGGTAGGAAGTACTCGTAGTTAGAAAATGTATTCTTACCTTTCTTCTTAACTGTTGTGTTCCTGATTATTTGTTTAGCTTCTGCTAACTTCTGTAAAACTTTTGTATTTGTCATCTTTTTTTGTTTTTATCGTTATTGATTTTAAAAAAGCAAGGGGAATCACACCCCCTTGCATACTCACTTGATTAATGTTTCACACTAAAATGGTAAAGCGTTATCGTCCTGTTGAGAGGGCTGAGCTATTGGTGCTGTGCTTGATGCAGCTCCAGCTCCGTTAACATTCCACATATTAACTTGCATATATGGGTCGCCACTTGCGGCTGTTAATAGGCTTACGTTAATATAACCACTGTCTGTGAAATACTTTCCTAACTCTTCGTACTGCTCTCTACTCCAAGATAGCTCTGTTACTTTTCCAAACTTTAACTCTTTTGTTTTTGCGAAACCAGTGTAAACTTTTTGTGAATTGCTCATAATAATTTTCTTTCTTTTTTAATCGTTAGTCGGCAATATTGCCTAATATTTATAATCGTAATCTTAATGGTAATCTACTTGTCATCATTAGTTGGTGCAACATAGTCAGGATGGTTAGGCTCTCCCTCTAATCGAAAGTTTCTCCAATCATCTACTACATCATTCATCTCAACTACCCAATCTCTAAAGTTCTTGCCATTCATATACTGGGGCAAGTGATACTGTCTTAATTTAGCATCCTCTCCACGAATACAAGTTACAACATATCCTTTAGAATTAATAAACTCTTTTGACTCTGTTGGCTCAGTCAATGGATTAAATTTTTTCTTTCTTTTTGCCATAATTAAATGTTTTTACTTTTAGTTAAACTTAATTTTTTTTCTTCAATGTAATCAATAAATAAATTTCTCATACCTGCGTCTATCCTCACATCCCATATCGAAACTTCTTCATTATGGTTATGTCCAATAGGCATTAACATAGCTTCAGTATTAGTATCTTTGTTCTTAAACATTGTACTATCCTGTTCAGAGAAGGACTCCCAATTATTCGAATCGGTAAATGTCTCGGCTATAAATACTCCAAAGAAGTCAAAGACCTCATCAAGTGATATACCGTTATCTCTACCGACTGCGATAAGACTGAAATTCCTACCATTGTGATTGGGTTCTAAAATCTTACCCAATTTCTTTTTGTTTAATTTGGTGCGTCTAACACCTTGTTTTAAAAAACTGCTCATTACTTTATATATTTTTGTATCTCCAAATGAAACCACCAGCTTGACTTCTTTCTCCTCTTGCACACGAGCTAATATTACCATTCTCAACACCTGTCTGTCTTTTAGCTTCATTTAGTGATTCAAACTCATCAATAACAATACCCTCTTTTGTGAGTTGGATGATAGGCTTCTTAGGATTGTTATGTATACCACTAACAAGAGCGTGATTCATATTTTCTTCAAATGTATTCCAATCCAGATTATCGACTCTATTATCATCTTTTATTCCATTTATATGATTTACAGTAATTTTGTTTAATGGATTATCAATAAACGCATTAGCCACCAATCGATGAACTGGCATTGATTTCTTTCCATCGTCGTTAATTAAAGACACTACTTTGTAACCATAACTATTACTTACGTTTTTTAGTATTCTTCCATTAATCTTATTGAAAATGAAACTCTTAACTCTTCCAAGATTAGATGCTTGATAGCCATCAAAACCATCAATATCTTTCCAGATTTCTGACATATATTACCTTTCTTTTTATTTGTTATTATTACTATACCAAGAATCGTGCCACTCTGTTCAATTTAGAATATTTTTACTAACATTTCTTATGTAATCTATAATACTAAATTGATTTCCAGTTGGTTGGAAATCCATATGACCCTCATCATCAATTGACATTACGGAAACTCCTTGCCATTGTGACAAATGTAATGTAAATAATTCATTAGCCACTGATATCATATAGCTAACGGTGTAGCCATAGACATCATACTCTACGGATGTGGAATCATTGTCAACTCGCTCTATTAGTTGAACATCATCATCGGGAAAATCTAAAGCTAACTCTCCAATCACTTCTAACTGCTCATCAGTTAGTAATCTAACATCTGTATTCATTATTTCTTTTTTTTAATTCGTTATTTATTATTTAAACTGTAATGTGTTAAACTCACTTATATTACTGTACGCACTATCTACTAATCCACAGATCTCAGTTGAACCAAAGTCTGTGCTTTCATATCCCATTATAGCATTAAGACACACTGCCTTATCAACGCCATATCTATTTAATTGCCTAGCTAATACATAACTTGAATGGTTACGCTTACCAGTTATCATTGGGAACTTACCTCTCCACCATTTCAGAATCCCATTCAATGTAGCATCTCCATCAACAGCTCTGCTACTTGTGAATATCTTCCGTTCTTGTGGTTTCTCATCAGGAATACTTAATGAAAATACATTATGATTAACAAATATATCACTATCATTAGATACATATCTCAATCTTGACAGGTTCGATGTTGCATTATCAAATACAAATCCTGTATGAAGTTCATATAGCATCCTTGTGAAGTTGTAGGTGTTTGACTTCCATTCCTCAACTAAAACATATACTGCTAATCCTTTGCCACTACAAGACTTATGAACTGCCAAAGTATATGGAATTTCTCTTAGCGTAATTACTGCTTCTGATAAATCTAAATCTTCGTTACCATTATAATCTAAATCAAGCACTATAACATTTGTGAACTCCGACTTTAAATCGTTATCTTTTCTCGTTCTGAATACGCCACTAGTAGTTACTGCAGGTATTTTCATCTTCAGCTCCTTTGCTTCGTCACTACTCTTGCCATACATTTTAATTGCGTATCTGTATTTAGATACCTGACTACAACTTGAGTTCTGAATATCGTAGAAGTAGTCATCCAAGGTTAACACTCTATCTACATTAGTATCATAGGTATTCTTATATCTGCCAATTGATTTGTCTAGTATATACATTATAATATTTCTTTATAGGTTTCTCTTAATATCATAGCAGTCGCTTTATCTAAACCCACACTCATTAAGTGGTTATAGAAGCACATATAATCTCCTTCGAAGAAAATGGCTATCTTGCCATCAGCCTCTTCTACTTTGACAAATTCTGCATTGTCATCATTCATTGTTTCTTTAGTTATCTGTATCATTTTACTATTTATTATTGGTTAATACTATATGTTATATACATTATAAAAGTCTTTAGGAATATCTATTACATTGTAGTCATCTACAAGGTGTAATAATCTATAAGTAGTTGTCATCTCCAGTAACCACTTACTGCCATATTGACTCTTATAAAGTCTAGAGACTGCCAAAATCATCTGCCATCTTGTCTTACCTGTAAGTAATTTAGTTGACTTTGCAACTCCCATTCCTCGTATACCCTTGATGTTGTCAGCCTTATCCCCCATTAACATCTGTATAGCAAAGTTAAGGTTAGCTTCATCTTGGTTAGTTGTTATAATCTCACTCTCGGTGACCTTTTTACCGAAGCTCCTTGACCACTTATAAACTAATCCCTCTTTTGTTAGGAAGTCTTTATCAATTGAACATACGATAGGCTCTTTACCCTCTTCTTTAAGCCATTTAGCAGTTGCCACTATACTGTCATCAGTCTCACAGCCATTAGATACAAAAGCACCCCAGTACTCTCTTATATGCGTTTTGATATCATTAAATAGTATAGGCTTCTCTGTACCCACTCTATTAGCTTTATAGTTTTTATCAATGTGGTATCTAAAATTATTCTTGCCACCTATGAACAACATATATTCGAATGCTTCAGACTCTTCAAGTATTATATTGACTTTGTCTTGTAAAACTTTCTTGGCTATATGTAAATCATATTCGCCCATTCCGTATGATGCTAACCACACAAGTACATCAGCATCTATTAACGCTACTCTTTTCATTATAAGTGCCCTCCATATATTAGTGTTCCATCATCATTAGATACCTCATATCTATACTCAGTATCCTCTTCAATATCTGTCCAACCATCATCACTATTAATACCATTACCATCTGAATATGGTATCTTGTGTAGCTCGTCCTCAATGTTATCAGACCATAATTCCTCATTATCATTAACATACTGCTGAACATTATCTGTATCAACATTATCAGGTACATCAATCGTGTACTCTACATTTTTGTAATAAACCTTTCTATATTTAATCGTTACTGTTTTCATTGTTATGTTATTTAATTATCAATGTACTTTTCTGCACCACCATTATACTTCATATCTTCAATATGGTAATAGTGTTCTTCATATAGTAACTCATTGTGAACAAGTTCCTCTATTGCGTCTCCTATGATATCTTTAAATATGGATTGTTGTTCTATACCAACGATATCATTCAAGTCTGAATCGTTTGTAGACCACTGTCTATCAAGTTCATCAGTTAGTTCAGGTAGAAAATCAAGACTTTCATTAGCTATAAGATCATTGAATGAACAATCTTTTTTTCTCATTACAAATTTAGTTAGCCTATCTTGAGCATCCTCATAGATATCTAATCTCCATTTCATTTCTCTGTTCATAACTGTTCGTATCATTTATATTGACTTTAATTTGTCTGTCTTATCTAACCACAATCTCTTATCTCTTAATGATTGCAGTGTACTGATGCCGTTGTCTTTAAATGTCGGCATTGGATGTAAGGAGTTAATTGACAAGTCCCATATCATATCCTCACCTATCATTGTTGCCGTATCATTTACATTACGAAGGTAATCTGATGTATAACATACACCACAAGTGTATCCATTATCGCCACTGTAAATAATTGGAGTCCATCCACTCTTAGATATTCTATCTCTATTAATATATAGATAGGATTTAAACTGCTCAATAGTCATTAACTCTGTGTGAATGTCTACCATCCATTTTTTACTGTTAATAACTGCCACTGTATTAGCATCTGCTATACTTTGTAGGTGGTCTACATTTGAATTAATCTTCTCTTTTGTCATATTACTTTCTATTAGTGTGTATATAATGTAAAACTTTCAATCTATCCTCTAAATCTTCAATATGTTGCAGTAGTACTATCGTGTAGTACTCAGTATCAACATCAAAGTCTTCCTTTTTATTATTAAGGAATGTTTTAGCATCCTCAATAATCGTGCCATAATCTTCTTCTGTCATATTTATATTATTAAAGTTAGTTCTCTATTAGTTATAAGCCTATACTCAGATATTATGTCATCACTCATCTGAGAGTCTAGTGGTACTGCCATTAGGTCTGTCAAATTACCAGTCCCCATTATCTGTAACAACGAATCATATTCAAGTGCATCCCAATCTATTATGTCATACAACATAGTGTCTTTATCCGAATGCTCATATCCAGTTCCGTAATCGTAGGTATCTATAAAACTCGTATCGCTAACTAACTTACTATTTGAATTGCTTATATACTCGTTCTCTCCTAAAGCCCTTATGCAATGGTAGGTAAACATTATGGAATTCCATAGTTCATTAGTATCAATAACTTCATCATCTGTATGGTGCAAATAATATCCACAACTAACATTAACACAACTAACACCTATACCATCTGACCATAACCCAATTGAATCGGTTATTAATCCCTCAGTATGATTAAAACTATATTCATCCATAATGTTCTCCACTTTGTTTGCAAACTCATCTGATATTGTTGGTTCACCACCATAGATAGATATGAAGTCACTTGCTCCCCACCTGTCTAACTGTATAATATATCCAACATCATTAAACCAATCTGCATCAGCATTACCACTTCCAATAAGACCAACCTCTTCTTGTGTAAAGAATACTGCTTTGATATTATCGAATTTCTCAAGCATAAATAGGTTAGTAAATATTCCACACTTGTCATCTCCACCAACTCCAACTTGTTTAGCACCACTAAACGCTGACAACATTAAGTTCCCATCCTTACCTTTTGATGACATCACCTTAAACTCTTTGTGGATGTCGTGTACTGTATCCAAGTGTGATGCTATCATTGGGTACATATCTGATTTACCTTTAGTTGCTAATACATTACCAATTGCATCGGTTTCATATGGAATATTCCTATCATCCAACCAACTGCATACATAATGATACATCATTTTCTCATTGTTTGATGATGATTGTATGTTAGCTAACTTTATTAAATCATTTAATCTGCTTGTCGGCATACCATTTTTTGGATTTAGTGCCACTTTTTTGTTGCTATAACTCATTATTATTTTTATTTTTAGTTTAAAGTATACTCGTCTTTTTCTTCATCATAATCGCAATCTGACTTTAATGCATTCGTGCCATCAGCAAGTTCAATAACATCATCGTCCCATTTAGAAGCAAAGCTTCCATCGTGTAGCTCAATTGAATTTTCTGGTCTAACAAATGTATCGCTATGCTCACAGTATATAATGTCATCAAGGTGTACATACTCGCTTTCATCTTCAACCCAAGCTACATAGTCAAGGTAAAAGAATTCATTTCTATCAGGAACATAAGCTAAATTGTGATCACTTTCCATAAAGTCCTCTGATATAAATTCATAACTACCATTAATCAAGACTTCATTAGCATTATCTCTAAATTCCATATCCTCTTCGAGACCCAACCAAACTGTACATTCATTACATCCCTCTTCATCAGATCTGCCTACCCATACAACATCATCTTCATCAACAGGTTCACCACAATTGTGACATTCTCCACCACTTTCAAGCCTTGTCAACTCATCAATTACATCATAACCTTTATATCTATCCTGAGACACTAAGAATCCCTCTTTAGTATAGAATTTTAATGTATCTACATAAGGTGCTTCACTTGAATCTCCGTCAACCACATTTGCAGTCCTGAATAAACTTCTCTCTTCGCCATCTTTATCCACTATACTTTCACTTGAATGACTTTGGTCTTTTTTGTGCCACCAATTTTTATTCTGCGCATACTTTTTATAAGCATCTTGTGTAGCTTCAGTTCCGTATACCCTATCCATCATTGTGCATTCCTTAATTTCTCCATCTTCTTCTATTACGATGTCCCAAATTAATGCTCTAGACTGCAAATGACCATCGCCATTCAGTGTGTATGCAATTTTTGCATTACCATCATAGAAATCTAAATGTTCTGATGTTGAATTGTAACTCTCTTTGTTCATACAACTGCTTCTCAATGTACCACTCCCTAATTCAGCAGTCTTTATATTATATGTTTTACTGACTTCATCTGAAATAAGTATCTCAACTTGCTTCGGCTTTAACGATGTAGCTAATATTTCTAAATACCTATCCTTAACCTTAGTAATTGTATCAGCATCTAATATATTATCATCAACAACATTAATGCATTCACTAAAGTTCCTAAGAAATTTACTTATTTTCATTGACTGTCGTCCCTCTCTTCGCCACCTCCTATTTTCTGTCATATCTTGAAGCCCATTATTGTAAGTTATACTATCATCTCTAAGTGTATATGAATTACCATTTCCTTTAGTCTTAATCTTAACGCCTATTGTTGTTGCAGTTGAACGACCTAGTGTAAGCATAGGTAGTTTAAAGTCTACATCATATGATGTTCCTGATACCTTAATAGACTTTATTCTTAATGACTCGGTGGATATTCTGCTTATAAGCCTAACACTCATCTCTTCACCATCATCATAGTCCCATACACCCTCATCAGTACGAAAGTTCTTAGGTGACTCAAATTGATAGTTCCAAACCTTTAGGAATGAATCCCTCGTGCTAACAACCTCTCCTTTAAATCCACATAGTATTGACATCAGGTAATCTTGTCTAGCCATTTCTCCGTCAACGAATCCAATCCATTTATTTGGCTCATAAGGTATAGTCTGAACCAATATACTCGCTTCACTTCGCAGTATATTATATAATGATGAATACACTTCGTGCGTTGCAAATCTAGTTGTATAACCATCTTCCCAATTTCTTGATGTAACTTCGTTTAGTAGTTCTTTTACAACCCTATTATCTATCGCTTCAAATATATCTCTATATCCAATAGCCTTATAATAGTTTGTTGTTAGACTTCTCACTAATGTAATAGCATTTAGTGATTTCATCCCATTGTAATAATGTGTTTGTATCATTGTAATATATTTTAAATTATTTATAAGTCATAAGTATGTCATCAGAATCTATCACAAGGCTATTTTAAGCCGTTCTAACGAACTTTCTATTGTAAATGGTACATTGTGTTCACTTACATTAATTTTAATCTTAAATCGAATCTATTGTATGCAATATAGTTTATTGTATGCAATATAGTTTATTGTATTAAATATAGTTTATAGTTATACTATAGTTATAGTTATACTATAGTTATAGTTATACTATAGTTATAGTTATACTATAGTTATAGTTATACTATAGTTATAGTTATACTATAGTTATAGTTATACTATAGTTATATATAAATAGGAGTAGTAGTAATCTATTATAATTCCTATACCCCAAAATATAAGTTACCTGTAATGTCATACCAAAAGTATGTCACTACAATCAATTTTAAGGCTATTTAGAGCCGTTCTAATGGACTTTCTCCTAGAAGTAGGGTAATGTATCCATATAAGGTGTAAAGTAGCTTAAATGCAATATTACATCATAGCAATATAGGAGGATGCTATCCAATATATATCGTATAGTCTAAACCAATCTCCCTCCTCACTTTCTATAAGCCTAATTATAATTGTTTTCATTTCATATATTCCCTTTCTATTTTAATGCATCCATTACAGCGTGAATAAATAATAGTATAATTCCTAATGGAATAAATATTGCAAATACAATTTCACTTGCATTATATACTGCCTCTAAAAAATTCTTAAACATTTTATTCATAATTCTAGTAGTTTTTTTGTTAAAATTATCCTAGTATGTCATAAACATCTAGTACATAGGTATCTCCATTGCGATTAGCTATCTTCTTTTCATCTAATTCGGATAGAAGTTTGCGTAGGTCTGATATTTTATCATTACATCCATCAAAACTCTTTAAAAGTTCTGCTTCAGCCTCTTGCATTGATTTGAATATATACATAATTATATACCCCCATTATTAAAAAGTTCGTTATTAATTTCATCATAGAATGTATCTTCTATGGCGTTTTCAATTATCAAATTGTTCAGGTGTGTATGACTAAAGCCATCCTGAACGAACGAGTCCCGTATTGAATTGTTCATAATAGTATTTGTTTATTAGTGTAAATTATTTATTGATATATTTGTGAGCGTGATGGATTTGCACCATCTAATTTGTATGAATATCATACCTACTCGCCCTAAGTTTTCGCCATAAGCGATATACTGAAAATCTTTTTTCTGTACTCGGTTAACCTTTAATATTACAAACCATAAATTGACTGTGTTAATACCCTCCGTTACCTTGCTTAGCTAGGTTACATTTTATCTGATGTAATATCTCAGGGGTTTATAGACTCCTTATATTCGCATATATTCCGTGCTTATTACCATTCAGCAATGGTAAAATAAGTAGAGTCCGAAAATACTATTTTCTATTATCAATGCGCCCACATATAAAAGTATGAAGGGGTATCGCATAACCTTTTGGTGTCCTAATGTTGCACTGTTGTAACAGTCCGAACACTTTGCCAATTGCAATTATAGGTATCATTAACCTGTAATCGTTTACCTTTTTTCTAAGCCTTATGCTTATTTGGTAGGTAAAAAGTATTTCCAATATGTCTGTAAATCAATCCCTTAAAAGTTTTTTGTTATCGTTGATAATCTTACTTAAAAACAATCTTAATAATTTACAATGAACGGCAATTTTTTAATCTTCAGTTACCTCAGTTTTCCTTAGGGTTTAAATAACCTACTGTTTTCTACCACCTCAAGCCCATTACAAATTAATGTAACAGGCTGTGGAGGTTTTGTGTGGGTGCTAGTCGCACCGATTTAACTAGGTCAATTTAATGCCTTTTGCTTCGAAGCTGTCAACCTGAGCATTTAAAAGCTCTAATTTCTCACTAGCTTTTTTTAGCTTGTCGTTATTAGTACTAATCAATTCCTTTACTAAGGGAAATGATGTTTTTTTGTAGCTTTCCTTTAAATCACCTATAATAGTCTGTATTTTATCAATACTTTTTATTTGGGCTGTTACCTTGCGATTGAGCTTTTTGGAGAAGTAAGCATATAAATTTGCTTCAAGTCCCTGAACAGTAATCATATTTTGTTGATATTGAGAAACCGAAATATAAATTTTTGACAGTGTGGTAAGCATCTCAGCAATATTTGAGTAGCCATTGAAGTCAAAATACATTGTTTGGGCTAGGGAATTATAAGATATTTTGCCAAATTCTGTTTTTACTTTTGTACCTTTTAAGTAAGCTGTGAAGTCAGCATCTAGCCCATTTACTGTTAATGCCATATTCCTAATTTTGCCTAGGGAAGTATAAGCCTCTTTTAATTGTTCATTTGAAATTTTTAACTTTTCGTTTAAACTTTGTTGAGTTAGTGTTGTTAGTGTTTTCATTGTGTTTACTGTATTATTAATATTTGTGTTATTAGTGTTATTTGTGTTTTCTGTTGTAATCGTTTTTTGTGTTTTCATCGTTATTATAATTTTGTGGTGTATACTAAAATAATTATCAGCGTTGGTACTACTAGCAAAGATACTAGTTCTACGATTTGGACTGTCTTTTTCAATGTTTTCATTTTTATTTTTTTTAGTTGGTTAAAATTATTTATTTATTTATTTATTTATCATTTCGGTGGTGTATTGATGTTCTAGCAAATTCCAAAACATCCTGCCACTCATATTCACGAAAACTTTTGTCACCTCTAACTACAAATAAACCATTGTCGTTTATTGTGGTATAGCATCCATCGTGATAATCTATGTTTAATAGTACGCATCCTAGTGGTGAACCTTTTAATACCTGACTGTCACATAGTTCTAACCAAAATTCATTGGTTAGCAGTTCTCTTTGTGAGGCTGTAAGTTGGTTTAGTGTGGTCAGTGTTTTCATTGTTACTTTTTTTAGTTAGTTAAAATTATTGTTGTTAATTATGATGCAAACATACGACAAAACTTAACACGAGTCAAGGGATTAGGTAAACTATTTTATAACTAACTGATAATCAATAGGCTATTTTACTAACCAATAGACAACAAAAGAGATTGCTCATATGATTTAAGTACTAGCCAACGATAAAACACAGTAAAGACGGGAGCTAAATCGGAAAAACGAGGCTTGGGTTATGC
>Ga0233435_1000596_pt1 | contig 41269 bp, 39 predicted proteins | sample SI_122_August201_3_FD_182735 | JGI IMG/M metagenome (GOLD analysis project Ga0233435, IMG submission 182735) | Seawater microbial communities from Saanich Inlet, British Columbia, Canada - SI_122_August2016_135_MG | ecosystem: Environmental > Aquatic > Marine > Inlet | place: Canada: British...
CTATGTCATTTTTGACAAGAATACATATGTATTCGCATATATGCCGTGAAGTATTACACCAGCGGATAACGGGAAATAGTACTCCCTATAAGACTGAATAGTTTTATATACTAAACTGTACTAGAAACATTAAATAAACACAATAATATAATGGATGATACTAATTATTGTCTTTATGAGGATAATAATAAATTTGATAAATCACAATATTTAACAATGCTTTTGGATTATATGATATATAATCAAGATTTAGTGTTTGATCATAGTAAACATATTTATACTGTTCCAACCAACTTTATAATTGATCCCAGTACTCTTGGTGTAAATGTAGTATCAGATTGTTATTTACGATTTAAATTTTTGAAAAGACCAACTGACCAAGATTTATCTTATGCTCTAAAAATAATATCACAAATATTTATCGATTATAAGATTGGTGGTGCAACAATATTTAAAATACCTTTACGTATCAATATAATAATAAGTAAATTAGTAGGTAAAGAAATTAAACTTTTTGATACTAATGAATTTTTAAATAATGTTACAAATGAAGAACATAAAAAATTATGTTATAAATTAGGTAATGAATATTGTACTGGCACATGTAAATATTATTTTGATGATAAAAATGGATATTATTTGGATATACCATTATTAGATGATTTTTATCTCAGTAAAAATGGCGGTAATATTAATGCAACTAAATGTCATCCTCGTGCAATACAATTATGTGTTGCGGAATCTATTAAAAATCAGTTATCGCAATTATTCAGTAATGAGATATATTATGGTTTCGAACGAATTGAATTTCAAACCGGTGAATTTGTAAAAAGTGTAAATAAGTATGCTACCGAATACGCGATACTAATACCACATAGTTATAATTTTATTACAAATAGTTTGGACTGTGATCTGGAAATAAATTTTAAATCATCATGCATGTGTAAATTTATTTTCATATCATTGTCTTTTTTAAATGATGAAGATAATATTTTACCATCAATATTGGAAATAAATATTACATGTGATAATGATGACATTATTAATATTCCTATTGATCATTGTGAATTATATGAATTTAATGGAAATATGGTTTATGGTATGTGTATTGATACAAATTATTGTATGAAAGATTGGTTAAATTGTCAAAATGAATATAATGATTTACGAACGATGCATGACAACATATTGTCCGTAAATTCATTGCATGGATTCAATTTGTTAAATAACTATAATGATACTGACAAAATTAAAGCAATAAAAATTTACTCAATTCAACTCATATTATCTGATCATTGTGAAAATGTTGTGATTGATACGACAGTTATGGGGCAAAATATATTAAGAAATGCCGGTGGCATGGCTGGTGTTGGATATGCATAATATTTCAAAATAATATATTGCATTATTATTAAATGTCAGAAACAGATATTCTATGGAAAGATCAATATGAAAAGATATTTATTGATTGGGGAGATAAGGCTATATGTTATAAATGGTTACATCGGAAATCTCATACAAGTTATAGCGCAAGTTATAGAATGTTCACAATTCCTGTTATTATTATGAGTACTTTAACTGGTACAGCTAACTTTGCACAAGATAGAGTACCGGAAGAATATAGATCAATGGCTCAAATGATTATTGGTGGTATTAATTTATTTGCCGGTATTTTAACAACTATTTCACAGTTCTTAAAAATTAACGAATTAAATGAAAGTCATAGAATTAGTGCGGTACTATGGGACCGCTTTTATAGAAATATTAAAATTGAATTGTGTAAAGATAGAAAAGATCGTACAAAAGTAATAGAATTTCTAAAAAAGTGCCAAGATCAATACGATTCATTAATGGAAACCAGTCCAGATATTCATGAATCTGTCATTAAACAATTTGCAAAGATTGCTACCAACGACATTGTTAAACCAGATATATGTAATGTCATTGTATCATCAAAACATTTTTTAGCACCAGTAATGACTGATAAATTTTTAATGATTAAAGATGTTAAAGAATTCATAGATAATTTTATATTTCATAAAACTAGATTTCCATTAAAAGATGAAATAATGGATAAATTTATAGATCGATTTGATGAAGATGATTTAGATCTATTGTATAGTTTAGAATTATGCAAGTATGAGAAATTAAATATAGATAATGTTTAAAGAATGATGATCAAGAGTTGTATTGTTAATGTGATATAATAATATATAGACTATTGTAATGGAACATATAAGTGGAAAACAACTTTCAACTTTCTATAAAGATAAACAACATATTGTACCACCTTATCAACTTGAACAATTTCAAAGATTAAAAGGTTTGGATAATTTGTATAAAAATGTTGGATCAAATATTCAATTTAGAACAATTATGAAACATTCTAATAATTTTAATTTCCTTTACATCAAAAATAAATTAATTGAATTGTTAAGTAAACATATATCAATCAAAAATTCTTATGATACTGTTTTGCGTTTGATTAGTTTACCATTAACCGATACTTGTATATATAAAATAATGGGTGGTATAATGAAATCAGAAGAACGTGCTAAAGATCAATCTCATACTAATGTTATTGGTAGAAGAGAGAAAAAAGTAGAATTATTTAAATTTGCACTGTTACCATACATTAAAGAGAAAAATCTTAATGTTACTAAATATTTGGATTTTGGTTGCGGTGATTGTGAAATTACACCAAAATATGGTAAAGCTCTAAACCTCGGTAAAGAGAACATTTATGGTGCTGATATTGCAACCTGGGGAAATTATAATAGTGGCACTAGAAAGATCTCGGATATGACATTTGTTCAAGTTCACGATAATAAACCTTACGATTTTCCAGATAATAGTATATCTGTTATATCTTGTTACATGGTCTTACATCATGTTAAGAATTTAGATTTTTGTTTAAAGGAATTGCATCGTATTATGACGAATGATGGTCTATTATACATTACTGAACATATGGTTACTAACTTTATGGAAAAAATGGTAGTTGACATTGAACATTCGATATATGAAATAGCTATAAGAAATAATCCAAATTATCACAAAGATTTTGTCAACAATTATTATCATTGTATAGAATGGAATGTTATTATGGCTCGCAATGGTTTTCAATATGTTAAACACGATTATTTAAAGTATGATATTATGGATCAAGATGACCCAACAAAGAAAGCATGGATATTATATGAGAAAGTTTAGTTGAATTTTAATGATTTTAATTTATTCAATAGCCCAAATAATAATACAGCGATAACAAGATATATAACAAATTTTACCATATTTTTATTACCTAATAAGTTATAAATCTTTTCATTTTCCATCATATAATCATCATATGGTCGTAAACAATGATAATCTGTATATAAACCATTTTTAATATCTGTATTCATTGTTCCTGATGACATATCACCTCTATCTAATCGTTTAAATTTAGTATCTTTATCTTTTAATATAATGAAACCATTTGTAATATTATTCCATTCATTAACTTTAGTATATAGGTCAGCTTGATCAGTAAACCAACCATCAACTATAGTTTTATACCGTTCAACCAACCTTAATTTAATATCTTCAATACTATTTATATTGAAAATACTTGACCATGTTTTAGGAGTCGCAACATTATAACATACAGCAATCTGTTTATCAGTATTTACTAATACATCTCTCAAATAAATAAATTTATCATCATTGTATTTTTTAATATTTTTACTAAAATATGTATTATTCATTGGTAACATATCAATATCGGTAATTAATATACCACCTGTATGAAGTAGGATCGCAGGATACAATAGTCTAATATATTGGCTTGTAAATGCGGTATCAACATTAGGTATTTCTGGAAATAAAATAATATTTTTCTTATACGATTTATATTTGTCAGGAATAGTACTATTGATTAAAATAATTTTCACATCTACAGTTGGATACAATTTTTTCCATGTCCTAACAAATATTGGTATAAAGTCCATATATAATGGATTGTTATTACAAGATGTCAGAATACAATTTAACTTCATTAATGATATGTGAGATATTAATATATATTTCATTATTATTGATGAAAATTGCATTATTAATATGTGGATACTTGAGAGGGTTTGAAGAAAATATTAATTCAATATATGAAAATATTATACAAGATCATGATGTAGATATTTATATGCATTATACCGCATGTGAAAATAATGATAAATACAATAATGATAATAATGATATATTTTTTATTAAGAATAAATTAAAACCTAAATTATTAATTGCTTCCGATAATTTTAAATTTTCTGATAATGAACAAATGAATAATTTACTTAATCAAAATTATAAAATTTATTGGTTGAATGAAGAAAGAAAAAAAGTGGCCGCTATTGAAAGCATTTGTTATGATGTCATTATAAAAATACGTCCAGATATACATATTGTTACTAAAATATCATATTCTATAACAGAAAATACATTATATTTACCCAATAGTAGTAAAATAGATAAAGGTAAATTGTTACATGATACAGATCCATATATATGCGATATATTGGCATATGGTGATGAAAATAGTATGAATTATTATTGCGATTATTATTTACATATTAAAGAATATATTAAAAAATATGGAAAAATAAATGAAACATTATTATTCTATTATTTGGAAAATATTAAAACAATATTGTGTGATATAGACTATTATGTAATTTTATCAAATTGCAATGTTATTGGTATTACTGGAGATTCTGGATCAGGAAAATCTACTATATCCGATATTGTGAAAAATATTTTTAAAGAATCATTTTTATTAGAATGCGATAGATATCATAAATGGGAACGCGGAGATAAAAATTGGGAAAAATACACCCATTTGAATCCAGATGCAAATTATCTTACTAAAATGCAAGAAGATACATTTAATTTAAAAATAGGTAATTCAATATATCAAGTAAATTATAATCATACATGTGGTAAATTTACAGATCATGAATACATTGAAAGTAAAAATAATCTTATAGTGTGTGGTTTACATACATTATATATGCCAAAAACAATTATAAATTATAAAATATTCATGGATACAAATGATAATTTACGAATACCTTGGAAAATAATACGTGATATGAAAAAGCGCAATTATTCAAAGGAAAAAATATTTGAACAAATTAATAATAGGTTAGATGATTATAATAAATATATATTACCGCAAAAAGAATTAGCAGATATTATTATTAATATGAACACAAATAAAATATTTGACATTGATTGTACTGATTTAACATCATTTAATCCTAAAATACTTTTACGAATTGCGTATCATAAAAAATATACTGTTAATATGACATTGTTAGAACCATATGTTATTTCTATAGAACACATGGATAATTTTATATACCTTACCATTAATAGTATGGATAACTACGCTGATGTTATAATTATTATTATTAAGACTCTTTTACCAATATAATATTCTTTGATTAAATTAATGTTTTACAAAGGAATAATATTTGATTTGGATAATACCATATACAATTATACAGAATGTCATAATATTGCTATTACAGCAACATTAACTTATTTTAATACGTTGATAGAATGTACTTTTGATGAATTATTTGTTCAATATACAATTATTAGTAAAAGTTTGAAACAACAGATATCAAATGTTGCATCATCGCACAATAAGAGTATTTATTTTAAGCATTTATGTGAACATTATAATGTGTCATTTACACATTATAAAACTATATGTGACATGTATTGGTCAAAATTTTATGAAAATATTAAATGTTTTCCAGGTTTGCAAGAGTTCATAGAATGGAATAAAAATATTGGTATTAAAATATTGATATTAACTGATTACGAGACAGAATATCAAATTGAAAAAATATCAAAATGCAATCTATTAAATTTTATAGATCATATTGTAACTAGCGAAGAAGTAGGTATTGAAAAACCACATCAAAACATGTTTAATTATGCCATGGAAAAGTTGGATTTACAACACCACGAAGTTTTAATGATTGGTGATAATTACGAAAAAGATATTCGTGGTGCAACCCAATGTAATATTAAATCATATTGGTTTACAGATTGCGATAGTGACACAATGTTTAGTGATTATAAAAAACTATTTGCAAAGTTTAAATCATATTATGATGACATAACCACATTAAAAAATTTGTCTCGATATTGCGGTGAACGTTTTGATCTAGTTCAAGGTGGTGGCGGTAATACATCTGTTAAAAATAATAATATTATGTTTATCAAGGCATCGGGCCATACGTTGGCTAATATGACACTTAATAATGGTTATTCGACAATTGATAATAATAAATTATTACATGATATTAGTAGTAATACGATTAATAATATAATGACATACAATTTTTTTGGAGAAACACGATCATCTATTGAAACATTTATGCATTCAGTGTTAAATAAATATGTTTTACATTTACATCCTATACAAATATTAAAAGTATTGGTCACCAAAAATGCAGAAACAATTGTCAATAAATTATGTCCTGTGGCGCTATTTCTGCCTTATATCACACCAGGTATTGAAATATGTACCCAATTATTAAAGTTATGGAAAGGAGAAAAGATAATTTTTTTACAAAATCATGGTATAATTATTACATCAAATAATATTGGTGAAATATATTCCATATTAGAAAATACTATTGAAAAGTTTGAAAAGTATTTAAATATTGATTATTCATCTTATAAATATGTTAATATTATCAGCAACTATATTGATCCATCTTACAAATATGTCACATGGTTGTGTGAAGATGAAATAATTAAACATTATATTAAAAATATTAACATATTGACTGATAAAATAACATTTCCAGATGCATTAATTTATTGCGGTATTAAATTGTTATTGATTACTGATAATAATATTGGTACATTATCTACTTTTATTGAACAAATAAATTGTGTACCGGCAATAGTATTATATAAAAATAATATTTATATTGTGGGATTGTCATTGAATAAATGTAAAGAAATACAAGATGTTTTTAAAGCAAAACTTTTAATATCTGATGTCAATGATGAAAAAAATTATTTATCAGATAATGAAATATGTTTTTTAAGCAATTGGGATGCTGAAAAATATAGACAATTGATGAATTAAACAAAAGGTATCATTAACTAATAATGGAAGACTTGAAAAATATTTGCAACAATAATGTTAAAAACATGCCATCGCAAGATTTATACGATCATTTTAATGGTTTTATTTTTGATAAAGACATTAAAGTGTTGGGTAAATTATTAAAACGTTTTGAATTTTTTAATAGCACAAAACATTTGGCAGGTGACATTGTTGAACTTGGTGTGTTTAAAGGTTCTGGTATGGCAACATTTGTAAAATTTTTGGAAATTTATTGTACGCATTCAAATAAAAAAGTGATTGGTTTTGATCTATTTGATTCAACTAATGTAACAATAGATGATTATAAAAATGGAAATACTATGAAAACAGTATATGGTAAAACAGATAGCACATTATTAATGATTGATTCTATTGAAAATAATTTACTAACTGTCAATCAGGACCATTCAAAATTTCAATTAATTAAAGGTGATGTATGTGTAACTACAAAAGAATTTGCAACAAGTAATCCAGGTTTTCGTATCTCATTGTTATATATTGATTTGGATCTTGATGAACCTGTATATGAATCACTTAAAAATTTATGGCATAATATTTTAGTAGGTGGATATATTATTTTTGATGAATACGAATATCATAAGTTTGACGAATCTAATGGAGTTGATAGATTTCTAAAAGAATTTAATATTAAATATGAAGTACAAAGTACTAATTTTATGGCACCAACCGCATACATGATTAAAAAAACTAATTAATTTTTAATTGGTGCTACATATAAATTATTATGTGTAACAGTATTTATATCTTGATAATCGATTGTGCGATTATTAATATTGGTAATTCGTGTGTCCCCAATATCAGCCCAATTATCAAATCTACGTCGATTTGCATCTATTTTATAACGAATATTTGGTATATGTATTATATCAAGATGTAAAAAATGACAATTGTCTGTACAATTTGATTCATAATGACATATATAATCCGAATTATGTTTTGTTTGTTCAAGTATATAATCATATGTTGCTACATATTTCTCCATTATATTTTGATCACCATATGTCCACTCAGGTGATACAATTGACTCATTGTAATTTCCAAAACCAGTAAATTGGCATGGTTGATTTATAGTATACAATGTGTTATTATTCATGGGTAATACAGGAATTTTATCTATTATAATATCTGCACGAAAAGTCATAAAACGATCATATTTAATATTATTAATTGTTTGATATTCGCACGCCATATTAAATGCATTTTGATAATTCCAATACATTGATAATATATTTAATGGGACATATTTTTCATTAACAAGTTGTTTTACTGTTTGAACATGTGTTGATGTGTTATGAAAATCATCAGGTACTACAAATTGTTTGATAAAACATCCTTTTACATATTTTTTCATTTGTTCCTTCATTGCATTAAAATAATAACAATTTTTATTTTTATTATTTATTGACATAAATACATGTATTTCGTAATCTTGAGATGCATTTAATATCGGTAATAAACAATTATCCCATCCTGTTGCTCTTCCAGAGATTAATAATGCTATTAATGATTTTGGCATATAATATAAATTTCCAAAAAATATTTACATTATGTACAGTATTATTATGATAAATAATGAAAATATTTGGTATTGGTTTTCATAGAACCGGAACATCATCATTGCATGATATTTTTACAAATTGTGGATTGAATAGTTCACATACAGGTATATATTTTAAATTTTGCAATAAATATAATTTTGACAAAGATTTTATGAATGAACACGATTGTTACTTTGATGGATTTGAAAATATTCACACTTATACACCTACTGTACGTGGATACGAAGGTAATATATGTCCTGTAAAAAAGAAAATATATTCCAATGTGCAATTGCCGCAAAATGAATTAATGTTTCCAGATTGTAAAATGTTATTAAAAAATTACCCAGAATCTGTTTTTATTTTTCATGACCGAAGTTTAAAAAATTGGTTTAAATCACGTGTGAATATTGGTGAATATTTTAAAGTGCATTGGAATGATAGAACATTTGATGAAACATTTCTTGCAACATGGTTTAAATCATATATTGATCATAAAACATATGTGATTAATTTTTTTAAAGATAAACCAGAAAAATTACTAATTATCAATGTGTGCGATAATAGCGATGAAATTAATATGTTAAAACTAAGAAATTTTTTCCCAACATTATCATTTGCCAATATTTCTCATAAAAATAAATCATCTGAACAAATACCAATGCAACAATCTTATATTGATATTATTGATCAATTTTGTGACGCACTTGATTCAACTTCAACTTTATACACAATCTAAATAAATATATTATGTTTAGTTTAACATTATAATTATTGTAGTAATTATAATATGAAAATTGAAAGTTTGAATATTTCAAACATTTACAAAAAATTATTTTTAGAAGATGAAAATAATAGAAAAATTAACATTTATTCTTTTCATAATGCAACATTTGTAGGTCATAATTTATTTTATCCCAATGTATTAATTAATTCATGTGATAAATTATATTTACCTGTTATCGAAAAAACAATGTCTCTTAAAATAAATTCCATATATGAACAACACGATATGGAATTTAATAGTAAACCTATTACGGCGACTACAAGTTATAATGGTGATTATTTTTATTTTATTTATAATACTGATAACTATTTTCATTTTTTATATGATACATTACCATATTTAATCAGTTATAAAAAATTAAAAGTTGAAAAACCAAACTTAAAATTACTAATGCAATATCCTAATGACCAAAAAGATTCATTATATGTTTTTGTAAAAGAATTTTTAAATTTATGTGGCATATATGATAATGATATTATTATGATAAATAAGTATGGACAATATGAAAATGTTTATGTGTCTACATCATATACTCATGATTTCGATTCTAATTTGCCACCTAGAAAAGAAATATATGATTTTTATCAGGGTTTGGTTGAAAAAGTTGCAGATAACAATATAATTACACCTAAAAAAATGTATATTTCCAGAAGAACATGGATACATAATAATTTAACGAATATTGGTACAAATTACACAATGAAAAGACGAATGATGAATGAAGATAAATTAGTTGAACAATTATTATTAGATGGTTATAGTGAAATATTTACAGAAAATTTAAGTACAATTGAAAAAATATTATATTTTTCCAGGGCAACACATGTTATGGGTGCTATAGGTGGTGGTATATCCAATGTATTATTTTCTAAATCCGATACAAAATTAGTAGCTATAGTTACTCCCGATTTCTTAAATATTAATTCTCGTTTTAAATATAGCTTGGATTGTGTTGATGTAATATATGATTATAATACAGAACATTATGATAAAAATGAATTTAAATTATATATGCGTGTGAAAATAAATGATAGTTCAAATATTGGCGAAATAACAGAAATTAAAGATAATACATTAACTATTCAATATACTGATGGTTCTAATGTTGGTTGGAATAATAATAATACTTATAATACCATGACAATTGATAGTTGTGCAGTGACAAAGTTAGATAATGGTCTTAATAGCGCATACACATATTTATATCCATACGATTATAATAATAAAACAATGTTTGCATGTCATCGAATTAATACGATTGAAGAATTGAATGATATACCTGAGAAATACGGTATTGAAATTGATCTTCGCGATCACTCAAATGGTGATATTTATTTGGCTCACGATCCATATTCAACGGGTACACTATTTAAAGATTTTTTACAAAGTTATAAGCATTCATTTATCATATTAAATATCAAAAGTGAAGGGATAGAAATGAAAATATTGGAAATGATTAAAGAATATGATATTACCAATTATTTTTTTTTAGATTCATCTTTTCCAATGATTAATAAATATCATAATATAGCTGATTTTGCCATCAGATTTTCAGAATATGAAAGTATTGAATCTGTAGTAATGATGAAAAATAAAGTTAAATGGGTATGGGTAGATTGTTTTACTAAGAATCCATTAACAAAAGAAACGTACACATTATTGAAACAGCATTTTAAATTATGTTTTGTCTCTCCTGAATTACAGAATCAACCTGAAAAAATTAAAGAATATAAAAAATATTTCAATAATAATGATATTAAATTTAATATGATATGTACAAAAGTTTACAATGTAGAAAAATGGTTAAACGTTCAAATTATTATACCAATGTCTGGCCTGGGACAACGTTTTAAAGATGCACAATATACCGATCCTAAACCATTGATTAAAGTTGATGGTATACCAATAATAGAACATGTTACCAATCTATTTCCCAATGAATTAAAAGTATCATATATTTGTAATAGTGATCATTTATCACAGACTAATATGAGAAATGTATTGGAAAAAATTAATCCATATGGTAAAATATTTGAAGTATCAGTTGATGATAGACAAGGTCCAGTTCATGCCACCACTCAAATATTTCACACCATTGATAATAATGAAGAAGTGATAATAAGTTATTGTGATTATGGCACATATTGGAATTATGAGGAATTTCTTAAAGATGTAAGAAGTAATAATGGCGATGGTTCTATAGCATGTTATAAAGGATTTCATCCTCATATGTTAGGTGCAGATAATTATGCATTTTTGCGAGAGACGGATGTGGGATCTATGTATATGGATAAAATACAGGAAAAAATGCCATTTACTGATAATAAAATGAATGAATATGCGTCAAATGGTACATATTATTTTAAAACTGGTGCAATAATGAAAAAATATTTTAAAATATTGATGGAAAGAAATATGCGTGTTAAAAATGAATTTTATGTTAGTATGGTGTATAATTTATTAAGAGAGGACAATTTAAATGTTCGTATATTTGAAATAGAAAATATGTTACAATGGGGTACACCTTATGATCTCGAAGAATATAATTTTTGGAGTAATTATTTCAGTGTTAAAAACAATATTTTGAATATCGATAATAATTTAAATACAACATTAATTTTACCTATGGCTGGCCATGGTAGTAGATTTAAAAATGAAAATTATGAATTACCTAAACCATTACTACCAGTAGATACAAAAACAATGATAGAGTGTGCCGTGGATTGTTTACCGAAAACTGTTTGTAAAAAATTTATTTGTTTGAAAGAACATATTGACGAATATAATATTAAAAATATACTCGAAAATAAATACGATAATTGTTCTGTTACTGCATTAAATCATGTGACACAAGGTCAAGCATGCACATGTGAACTGGGTTTTTCGGAAACTGATCATGATAATTCGATATTAATTAGTGCATGCGATAATGGAGTATTGTATGACACAGAAAAATATAATACATTGTTAAACGATGAAACTATTGACATCATAGTTTGGACATATAAAAATCAATCGGCAAGTAAAAATAATCCAAATATGTATGCTTGGTTAGAAACAGATGATCAAAATAATATTATTAATGTTTCCTGTAAAAAATTTAATCCTGATAAACATAATATTAAACAATCCCATGTAATTATTGGCACAATGTTTTATAGAAAAGGTATTAATTTTATTAATGGATTAAAACAAAATTACGAAAATAAAATTATGACAAATGGTGAATATTATGTTGATGATGTAATAAATGCAAATATTAAAGCAGGATTAAAAGTTAAAGCATTTCAAGTATCACATTATATATGTTGGGGAACACCAAATGATTATAAAACTTATTTATATTGGCAAGAATTCTTTAATAAATGCAATTGGCATTCGTACACTACGACAACTCCTGTATAGTACACTACGACAACTCCTGTATAGTATTTTTTAATTTATCTATATTTACAATAAATGAACTATTCCATATATTTTTTGGATCGACATTTATACCAGGTGATATTAAATTTTTTGTATTTATTTCGGCATTATTAACTTGTTTACATAAATTTGTGTAATAATCAAAACCAAAATTCTTGTCATTTGATAAATAAATAATATTTTTTGGAGCATTTGAAAATATTAAATTCATGCAGTTTGCTCCTATTGGTGTAATTATAATTTTAGCATCACACAATAATTCTTTTTTCTCAGTTATAAATTTAGTTCCTAAAGTTACAATTTCAAAACCCAAAGAAATTAATTCATCAATTACTACACGTTCATTAATTATTTGACGCATTGCACCTGTATTACTATTACCAAAATTTATATTGGCTAAAGAATCACGTTGTAAATAAATTTTTCTATGAGGCGTGTTATTTGTTGTAATATTTAATGGTAATCTAATTTTTTTGTAAATATCTATATGTGTTTGTATAAAATTGGATGGTGGTGCTAAAAATTTAGTTGATATTACATAGTTTTTTACGTCATATATTTTTTTATCTTCTAAAATTAAAATATTTGTTATATTCAATAATGATAATATTTCTTTACACAAATTATTATATCTACTTTTAGGTATTAATAAAGCATGATCACTGTATTTAGTGCAATATTCATATAGTTTTGGAATTGTTTGTGTCATGTAATGAGCATATGATATTTCATAATTAAATGAATATAATAAATATCCTGTATCAACTGTTATAATTTGTGTATTTTCTATTATGTTATTTAATTCGTTATAATTTATTACTATGTCAATTGTTAATGTAAATTTTTGCACTATTTTGTTATTTTCAATACCAAATACATATTCAACATCAGTTTGTCTACCTCTATCATATGTAAATTTTAAACCATCTGTAATATGTATAATTTGCATTATAAATTACAATGCTATTTTTATTATTATAAATATAATATAATATGCAAACTATATTTTATCTCGAAGGTCGCAGTAATCAATTTTTATATCATTTTTTCATCTATGTTATGGGAGGGTTACATGATATTGAAAATAAAATATATAATAAACGTGGTGAAAAAAACTCATCGGTCCCCATAGTTAATGATAAGATAGTTAATACACCCACCACAATATGTAATGCTCCATATAAAATATACATAGGAAACACTATTTTATCATATCAAAGAGAAGCTTTTAATATAATTCAAGACAAATTTCTTCTAATTAATTCATTACCACAAGACAATTATGAATTAATTAGTATGTATGGATGTATAAATACTAATAGCGGAAGAACCTCGGCAATACATTACATGAGACAATTATTTATTGATAAATTTTCTTATCCAATTCAAAATAAAAAATATACTTATATTACTAGAAAAGGACCAGTTGATAATCATAATGGTGTAATGAAACGACAGGTAATTAATGAATTGGAATTATTAACAATGTTAAATAAATATAATTTTAATATATTAGCATTGGAAACTTTAACGGTTGAAAATAAAATTAAATTATTTCAAGAATCGGAATTAATTTTATCTACAACAGGTAGTCAAGGAACATTTATGTTATATTCAAATACAGATTGCACATATATTGAAATGCGTAATAAAGGTGAAACTGGTCCATGGAATGGTCAAACAGAAGAAATATGCAACGTGTTAAATAGAAAATATAAAAAATATTCTAATATTAAAGAAGATCGTGATGGTAATTTTAATTTGAATGTTACCGAATTCGAAAAATATTTAATATTATTATTTAATCAAACTGTTGTATAACATAATATCATACATATTATATTTTTCTATTATATTTCTATCATTTATTGATGCGAACTTGGAATATTTGCCTTTTCGTTTAACAGGTATTGTTGAAATGTCAACATTATATTTGTCTTTAATAAATTTAGCGACATTGTCATTAAAATTATCAAACAGTATTATATCTTTTATTCCTTTAAGATTTTTCAAAGCTAAGTTATAAATATCAATATTAACAACATTATTATATTTTTCTATTAACTCTGAATAACTTATTCCAGCACAATAAAGAGTCAATTGATTACAAACTTCCCAACAATTTTCCATAAATAATGGTATTGATAATATATATTGTTTATATGGATATTTTGGTCCAGAATTTATAACCATATTATAATAAGATAATACACGATCTATAGGATTTCTAAGAATTAATACATAATTGGAATCATTTACCGTATTAAATTTACTGATTGGTTGATGTGATCCACATAGTATATGTAATTTATATGTTTTTACAAGATCTTCAAAAGTTGTTCCGCCAGATTTTGGTATATGAATTAATTTACTATATTGTCTATCAAATGTATAATTGTTGTTGTGCATATACATTATAATATATAATAATTCATACAAGTGTAATAATTTTTTCACACATACCTTCTAAAGAAAATAAATGTTTAATTTTGTCATATTCAGTGAACATATTGTTATATTCTTGTTCTCCGATATTTACCAATATATTTTCTAATTCATTTATTTTACTAATATGCAATGAAATACATATTTTACTATAATCTATTTCATCTTTAAAAGGTAACCATTCAATATCATTCCATAAATAAATAGGTATGGTACCAAGTTGATAACATTCAAAAAATCTAAATGAAGATCGTCCGTAGCCTCGAGGACTTAATGCAAATTTTGATAAAATGGTTGTATCTATAAAAGTATTTTGCAATTGTTTTCTAACATTAGGTGTCCATCCACCGGAATTAATCATTTTAAAATTATCACTTTTTAATGTATTGAACATTATTTGCCTAACATTTGGTAAAACATTATTACTAGTTATGTTACCAACAAATGAACATAAAATAGTTTTTTCTTGAAATGATTTTTTAGGTTTTGATAATAAAGTATTATTAATATCTTGATAGATCAACGGTAAAATATGCGTACCACTACAAGCACCATAAACATGTGTGTTAGTTGGTAAACGCAATTGTGGTCCATCATCATATTGAACTAATGTATAATAACCATTTAATGATGGATTTTCTAATAACCATGCATCTAATGCTGTTTGCATTGATATTTTTTTATCATTTTGACGAAACCAACTTTCAATCTGAAAATTTGTCCATAGAGCTGGTATATATTTTCTGTCAGTGCAACCGTTAGTCTTCGTAATAAAATCCAAAAAATATTCTTCCAAATATAGACCACTTTTAAATGGAGGATATGTGTCTTTATTTTTACAATAAAATAAATTGTTTTTAATCATATGTTATAATATAATAATATATGTAATAATAGTAAATGAGCGAATTTAAAATATTAAACAACAATAAAAATTTAATTGTGTGTTTTGGAGGCATGGGTCTACAATTTGGGGGCATATTACCATTTGAGTTTTTAAAACATTTATCTCAAACATTCAAGGATGATTGTGATATGGTTTTTTATATTGACAAACATCAATGCTGGTATCATATGGGTATAGATGGTATAACGACCAATATTGACGAAACGGTAAATTATTTAAATAATATGATATCCGATAAATACGATAAAGTTATATTTGTTGGAACATCATCTGGTGGTTATGCATCTATATTATTTGGTTCCATATGCAATCATGTCACAGATGTAATTGCGTTCATACCACAAACTAGATTATTGGAGGCAAAAGATATTAAATATATAGAAGTATTACCATTTATTAACAACAATGTTAATTATATTATACATGGAGATACAGCTATTAAAGATCGCAATGATAATCATCATATTTCTCATTGTGATCGATTGAAAGATTTACCAAATGTTACAATAATAAAACATAACAATTTGGTTTTAAAAAAGTTAAGAGATAATGGTATTATAAAAAATATTATAAAAAATTGTTTTAATAAGTAATGGTGTTATCAATTATTGTAGAACAAGATGTTTCATAAGTTTTTTTATAATCTGGAAAATAACAAGTTTCTAAACTATCTGATAATAATGCTGCTGACCACGATAATGTACTTTTAGAACAAATTAGCAATTTACTGTTTTTCATGATGTGAAAATCGGTTAATATATCATTATGTTCTAAAACAATTGTTATTCCTCTATCCAACATAAATTTACATATTGTTTCAATATAATCATGTTCAAAAGGTGTGACCGGTTTCTTACATACAATACATAAATTTACCAATGTGACCGTATTTAATAATGTAATTATTTTTTGAACAGGAATAAATAGATTATGAGTAACAAAATCTTCCAACCTAATATGCAATACATTTTCATAATATTTATTAAATGTTGATGGAGTATTTAAAATATCAGTCATCATAAATTTTTCATGATTTCTATCACCGGCATTAATTCCATCAGTTAAAACATAATGTGTTGGATGATTTGCAATAAACTCTTTAATAGCTGTCATATTTTTTCTATATATTGTATCATGTTGATAAAAATGAGACATATTATATGATACGTTTGGAAAATTATTGGTTTTAATCATATTTGCAAACATGTCATCTGTACATTCAACTTTTTGACGTTGTCCAATGACATATGTATTATTTGTTTTTAAACACAAGATAACACTAGCAAAATATCTAAAAATAGCATTACCCAATCTTCCACGAATTACAAAATTAATTGGCATTATAATGTATTAAGTTAAAGTATATATTATATAAATCTTAATAACGTATTAAGTTAAAGTATATATTATATAAATCTTAATAACGTATTAAGTTAAAGTATATATTATATAAATCTCAATTATATAATAATATGTTTAGTTTATGCATTGCAACAATGGATCGATATGACACTTTTTTGAAAAAGAATTTGCCAAAATATTTAACGAATGATCTAATATCAGAAATTATTATAACTGATGAAAATGGCAATGACGTAAAGAAAATATTAGAAGCGTTTCCTAATAATGATAAACTTGCATTGCATGTCAATGATACACGTCTAGGTCCATTTAAAAATAAACATAAAGCTTGTTCCCTAGCTAAAAATGAATGGATAGTATTAATGGATTCAGATAACTTTGCTGATGTTGATTATTTCATAACTGGAAAAAATTATATTGATAATAATGAATTGAGCAAAAATACTATATTAGCTCCCAGTTTTGCCAAACCAAATTTTGATTATAGACAAATGGCAGGTCTTATTTACAAAAAAGGTAATTTTAAAGCAAACAAGGTTGTAGAACGATCTAAACGAGTAACATGCGATACATTAATGAACACTGGTAATTATATTATTAATAAATATTTAATAGATAATATTAATCTCAGTGGCGAAGATGCTAATATTGCAAAATCTTCTGCTTGTGACGTCATATATTTTAATGTATTATTATTTGAACAACTTGATCTAGAATTGCATGTTATTCCTGATATGGAATATTCTCATGTTGTACACAATGGAAGTATATATACACAAACACATCGTCAATTTGCAACTTTCAATCGCGAAATATACAATAGATTTAATAAATTATTTATTTAAATGTACACTTGATATTATATTATAATGCTAATTACTTTTGCTACATTGATGCAACAATTTAAAATGAATGTTACAGGTGTTCTTCATATTGGAGCACATGAATGCGAAGAACTTAAAGCTTACAATGGTAAGGGCGTAACAAATGTATATTGGGTTGAAGCCATGCAAGAAAAGGTAGATTTAATGAAGAGTCGCGGAATTCAAAATATTTTTCAAGCAGTAATTGATGAGGAAGATGGCAAATCTGTAACATTTAATATTACGAATAATGGTCAAAGTTCTTCTATCTTAGAATTTGGATCGCATGCAAAAAGTCATCCTCAAGTTCATGTCACCAAGCGTGTTCCCCTAATTACTTCGCGTATGGATACATTAATTGAACAAAATAATATTCCTATCAATACACTAAACTTTATTAATCTTGATATTCAAGGAGTAGAATTGAGAGCACTTAAAAGTATGGAAAAACATTTGAACACTGTTGATTATATTTACACCGAAGTTAATACAGAGGAAGTGTATAAAGGTTGTGATCAGATGTCTGAAATCGATGCATACTTGTCGACGTTTGATTTTCAAAGAGTAAATCAAAATATCTATAAACAGTTTGGTTGGGGAGATGCTATTTACATTCGTAAGAGTAAAATAGTAGCCTAAAAAATTGAATTTTTAATTTATTGTCCAATAAAATATATAATTTCAATGGCATCAACTAAACAGATTCAAGGTCTACTAAAGCAGAATGATTCAATTTACAACAATTTAGTGACTAGAAATATTGAATTTACTAGAACCCCTATTAGCGATTCTAGTGACGATGAGCTAAAGTTTGAATTGGCAAAGGAAGAGAATGTGAGATTAAAGGCAATTGTATCGATTAACAAGCCTCCGCCCCAAGTTAAGGAGAAAAAAGCAGCACCTCCACCTCCCGAGGAAAAGGAGGAAACTTTTGAAGATCCTGTTAAAACATTCGACACTGTTACCAATATGGAAGATTTGAAGAGAGCATTTTTTAATGATGACTTTCTGACATTTGAAAAGTGTGTGATTGATAGTTCACTAAAGTTTTATAATGTTACTTACAAGTTTTCATCTGATAAAGATGGTACGGCGGAATTTTCAGCTACTAATCTTGTTGGTGGATTCGTCCGTAACTTTGAAGAATATAAGAAATATTTCATGATTTGTTTCAGATGTTGGAAGTTACTAGATTCAGATGTTAAGGAATACGTGTATGAATCGGTTTGGTTAATTAACACTTTGGAACCTATTCAAAATGTTATTGGTGATTTATACGATGACTTTGATTTCGTAGAAATAAATGATAGTGAAGCATTTTTCGGCCTGATTAAAAAGGTGGATGGAAAATGGAATAAGGAAGAAAATGATTTGAAAGATCCACCAACTATTAAGAGATATGAATGTATCAAGGAAAAATACGTTCATTAAAACGTGATGCTACTACCATCCTTAAGTTGAGCTGTTAAACCAGTGTCATCCATATGACAACTCTTTACTTTATCTCTGAGCTGCATTGTCTCATTTAACGTGTTAGCCAATAGTACATCATAACGTTCGTTGAATTGCTTATCCGCTTCTTTTACTGCAATAGTACGACCATTAACATCGCTAAATAATTGTCTATCACCACCCTGAGCTGCGAATTGTCTATATATACTCATTTTATCATCATATTCAAATGTCCAAATACAATGTGGTACAGTTTTATTTAGACCATATCGGCAACAAGATACTAATCTACTATCTTTAATTACAACTGTTGTACCATCCACTATATAAGTACCATCATCAATATTATCAAAAGTACGATGCACCATCAGATTATTGGGAAAAACGATATCGCTGCTCAAAGTTGTCATATGATTGTAATATATACATTTATTTAACTATCAATTTTGATCCAATTTGGAGGAAACATTGTTGACATATCTTTATTACCTTGTTTAGGACCAAACCAAGTTGTCGGATAACAAACAATCTTGTCATTGGTATTAAAGTATGCCGCCCACCATGAAAAACTACTATTAGCAATAATGTTATGTTTACATAGGGACATGATCATCATTTGTTCCCAATCATCATATTTACTATCAATCTTGACAAATGTTAACTTTGGTAAATATTTCTTTATTATATTGAGTTTATTATCAACATAATCTATATCTTCATCTTCACAAAAATATAAAACTTGACACGCTTCACCCTTACTAATATGTTTTAATGCTTTTACATAATAACTCTCATCTAATAGGGGATGATGATCTTGTAACATTTTGTAATCACCAACTCTAAAATGTAATGATATAGTGTTATTATAATCGTACAATGTTGTAAATGGTTCTCTCAACTTATCCAACTTTATAAACTTCATGATATTTTCATACTGATGTTCGAAATATTTATAACTCTGGAAATATCCTATAATTTTGACAGGTTTACTAACGTCAGAAATTGTAGGTAACTTATTATAAGCAAATCCTTGTTCTCTAACTATGATATTATTTGGTTGACATGGTTTTCTGAAACGACCGATAGTAGATAACATAGTATCCCAATAATGTTTCTTTCGCACACCATGTTCAATGGGCTTATCTTCGATGTAAAAGCTTGTTTTATTATCCATGGCGTATGCTAGTAATGTGAATACAACAAAGCATTGGTTACCCGCCCCTCCCATAATAGTAGCAGTTATCATTAATGTAAAAACAGATATGTTTTTAAGTTAATATTAAATAATTTATTAAATACAAACAATATCAGTAATATTTTCTTCTTTATAGTCAACATATGTTTCATAATTATCATTATAATATAATTGAATCGTTTTTACTATAAAAGTATCGTAATTACATACCAATTGTTCTTTTATTGTTTTCACTAGCAAGTCAATTTTATCAGACTGTAAGATGTTTACTTCTTTTCCATTATTCTTAATTATATCTGGATTGTACCGTATTATAATTACCGACCTACCACCAATACCATTAACTATTTCATTTATTCGCGCACATTCACATACATCTTCATAAGATTTATGTTGATTTTCATCTATTTCAACAATCACACAATGTTTCGGTAAGTCAAAAAATATATCAGGCCTCTTTTTGCTACATCCTTGAAGCATTTTACTAGAATCATACGTAAAAGATGTATCTATAGCAGTATGTAAATATCGAACGATAGCCCATTCCTTTTTATTTTTGACTTTTTTGCAACAATCACATATATATTTACATTCTTCTTTAATATCGCAATATTTACAAAGACGTTTGACGATATCCAAATTATTTGGATCTGGGTGATGATGTGAACAATATTTTATATTGTCAACAATATAACTAAACTCATTGTTGCATTCTGGAACATTGCATTTGTTTTCTAATATTAAGTTTATCATAAGTGGTTCCTTATGTAGATTACAAAATTGAGGTCTTTTATTTAAATAACCAAATAAAGATGCATTTTTCCATTTTGAATGTTGACACATTTTTTTAGATATATCAATCATATTTTCTAATTTATGTTTTCCACAATATATAGCTTTAAATTCTGTGGGATAATTACATGATGGTCTTATATAACAATTTTCAAATATACATTGTTTATGTACAACATCAACCATGTCTTCCAATTTATGTTCAAAACAGTATATACCTTTAGTTTCGGATGAAAGATTATAATTTGGTCTTTTATCACATCCATCATAAATACATCGTTTGTGTTTAATATCAACCATATTTTCCAATTTATGTTTTAAACAATATATAGCTTTGGATTCTGTAGAAAAATTATAAGTTGGAAGTATGCAACAATTTTCAAATATACATCGTTTGGATACAATATTAATCATATTTTCTAATTTATGTTTTCCACAATATATAGCTTTAAATTCCGTGGGATAATTACATGATGGTCTTATATAACAATTTTCAAATATACATTGTTTATGTACAACATCAACCATGTCTTCCAATTTATGTTCAAAACAGTATATACCTTTAGTTTCGGATGAAAGATTATAAACAGGTTGCACGGCACATCCATCGAATGCACATTGTTTATTTTGTACATCAATCATATTTTCCAATTTATGTTCAAAACAGTATATACCTTTAGTTTCCAATGAAAGATTGTATAATGGAAATGTAATACAACCATCAAACATACATTGTTTAGATTTAACATTAATCATGTCTTCCAATTTATGTTCTGAACAATATATACCTTTAGTTTCTGTAGGGTAATTGTACGATGAAATTTTGTCACATCCATCAAATATACATCGTTTACTTTTGATATCAATCATATTTTTCAATTTATGTTCTGAACAATATATACCTTTAGTTTCTGTGGGATAATTACACGATGGTATTTTATTGCAATTTTCAAATATACATCGTTTGGATACAATATTAATCATGTCTTCCAATTTATGTTCAAAACAATACAAAGGTTTTGACATGTTGGGATGATTAAATGATGGTTCTTTACAACAGCCATCAAATATACAACGTTTACCCGCAATATTAATCATATTTTCCAATTTATGTTGCGAACAATATATACCTCTAATTTCACCAACTAAATTAAACGATGGTCTTTTATTACATTCATCAAATATACAACAAGTGCTTTTTTTAACTTTTTTCTTATGTTTTTTTATAAATGTACAAATATCAATACAATTCTTTGTATCATGGTTATTAAATTTAATTAAAGTTGTATGCAATGTAAAACATCGGTTACAAATATAAATACTCATTATTATTTAATATAAATTATTATTTAATATTATATTTTTTCACTTTTTTAAATCAAACTATTCATTAAATTAAATAATTCATCAATTCCTATATTATTTTTTACAGATATATAATGATCAATCATTGACTCTCTAAAATCTTTCACATCAATTTTATTACAAATTACAAGTATTGGTATGGAAGGACATATGTGTCGAATACGAGTGCGCCAACTATTAATAGATTTTCTAGTTAAATTGCGATCATCACACATAATGATTGCAATATTACTTTCTAAATAATATGCATCTTTTAATCCATTAAACTTTTCTTGCCCTGCCACATCCCAGATATTATATTGAATGTCATTCTGTTGATCAACATATGGAAACACTTCATAACCTAAAGTGGCTTTATATATTGGATCAAAAGTATTGGATATTAGACGTTTTACTAAACTACTTTTTCCAACTCCACCATCACCGACCAAAATAAGTTTTTTCTCAATTCTTTGTGTCATTAATACTAATATCAATTTATCTTTAAACATGGATTGGTAATAAATTAAAAATTCGTGTTAACACATCATCAGTTAATAATGAGACTGGAATAGTACACTCTTGATCTCTATTTAAACCCAGTAAATTAGATAGCCAATATATTGACGATTCATGTCCAAGGACTTTATTTATTTCACTCTTACTAATTACATAAACCTTTATCAATTGACTAATATTCCACATGGTTCCGTCATAATTAAAATATGTGAATCGTCTGATATCTTCTTTATATAATGTATTGTGACAATTTTCGTTAATCATATCTGTTAAAGTATCATATATTTGAATATATGCAGTGAATTCATCATGAACACCATACGTATTTAACATTTTACTATAATCCAATAAATTTACTTCAGGACCATTATCATTATTTATAATTTGATCATAAGATATCTTAATTCTAATTAAATCATTGTAAATGAAATATGTTGGTAAATTTAGTGTATTGAGCATTGAATTATTATTATATTTATTGTAAGAAATTATTTTTTCATTTTTTATTACAATGGAAATAACATCAGATATCGTAGTCGATTGTCCACATTGCAACGTACCTATATGTATTGCAAAATTGTCATGCTGTATTTTTAGACATGGATCATATAAATCAAATAATAAACAAATTAATCCTCATTCCAGTAAATTAATTTGTGATAAATTAATAAACGACAACTTAATATACGGTTGCGGTAAACCATTTAAAATCACATATGTTAACGATACTTTCATAGCGTCAATATGTGATTATATTTGATTAAAGTGAGAACGCAACCTTGATAACACGGATGTTACCACCGGATTCGAACGGTTCGAGTTTAGCCATGACCCTAATTAGTTGTCCCTTAAACTTGTTACCAACTACGATAACATCATTCTGGAACAAGGTGTCGGGAATAGCGTCATCGACATCGGTCTCGTACACGGTAGCATCCATTAAGGATGCAACATGAGACTTTCCCATCAAACTGGGACCACTGAACACATACACATCGCGAACGACGGCAGATGCTTTAATCGCAGGTGCAGGCACTGTTTCGATGGTGGGCGCAACTGTAGCCTTGATGGCATTGCATCGTCGTGTTGCTCTAAAAAGAGACAAATCGATGTCAAAGCTACCACTCGGATAATAGCAATCGCTGCCGTAAGGCGAACAAGTGAACACGATGGTTGTATCAGTATTGTATGTCCATGTATTCTCATCCCATTTATCCTTCACATTTCCGAGGTTGCCGCACATGTCGGCTTTGGGGACGTAGTGTAGAGCACCGAAATGTTCAAACTTACCCAATTTACGTGGTTTGGACATGGTGTAACTCGTCGCACTAGTCCAACCAGACATGCAATCGTGGTACGATCCCGTAAACGTGACAGCATAGCGATCATAAGCCGATTTAAACAGCAATACATATGTTTCCATGTCACATCCTCCGAAACTCTCGGATTCGCACCATTTCATGAGGATTCGGAAGCCCAACAGAGTGGCATTCCCCAAGATAAGTTCGTTCTTGTCAGACATTTTGTAAAAAGTTTGTTAAACTCAATAATACTAACTTTTTCTAATGGATTATACTTATATTTATTTTTTCAATTTTTTTTAATAAATAAAACTCATTATTTGATTATAATATGATTTTTTATCTTTTTCCTTCTTAACTGTTTTCTTCTTTTTTGCCGGTGGAGGAAGATTCAAATAATCATCATTATGTGTTGTTTCAGTGACCTGTGATACATCATCAGCACTAGTAACATCTTCAAGAAGTTCATCTAATATTTTTCCTACTTCAATACGAACTTCATCTATAAATGGCACATATGTTGGTGACATTGTCTGTTCTTCTCTTGGTGATACTTTTGTATTATTAAAATAATCACAATTAATATATTTATCTTTATTTTCCCATAAATTTGTTAAACTATTGACAGTTTTATTAGTAATTGTTTGTATTCGATAGGTTTGTGGATCATCTTTATTAGGAAATATACGAACAATTGATTCGCAATCGTCATCTGGAATAGTTTCGTCGTCTCTAACATCCATATTATTTATGTGTTTGGCAATATGGTATGTGTAAAAGCCAGATATTGATGCAAGAAATAATACACTCATTGATAATTATAACTATAAGTTTATAAATGGTTTATAAATCAATTTTTATGTATTGTATCTATAATGAACAAACAATATATTGAAATAATACAAAAAGATAAAGAAATAATAATAGGAACTCAATCTAATAAAGATGATATTAGAAAAATATTATTGTCTTTGGGTCACGATATTGACATAATATTAGATTTACATAATGTTATTGATATGTACGATGTAAAACATAAATTATTAAGTGACGATATAAGAAATGATTATAAAATATGTGCTTTATCATATGTTGGTAAGTCAAAATGCGATGATGCTAGGAAAGAATTAATTGATAGAATAAATAATGGTCAAATTGATGTTGCTATAATGGTATATAAGAGAGGACGTGATAAAGAAAAAAATATATTCGTTTCATATGGTTCTAAAGCATGGACTATTAAATATTTACATACAGCATCATATAAAAAACAAATATTTGTGGATGATGGTCTAGATCATATTAATTCAGTGAAAAATATGTTAACTTTATTGCCAAAATATAAAAATCAATTATCAACAATTCATGTCGAAAATCCGGAAATAATTAATTTACCACTGATTTTACTAAATTGGATTAATTAATTTTATGTATAATAAATAATTTTTTCATATTCTAGCATAATGTCAATTTTATTAAGTATCAATCAATTTATAGCAAAATATTATCATTTATTGTATTACAAAGGCATTTTTATTCCTTTACCAATTGTGTTAATTTTAGGTCCTTACTTACTTTGGTTAGCGTTTAAAAAAGAAGATTTCATATATAATTTGTAAATTGGATTAATTAATTTTATATATAATAAATAATTTTTTTCACATTCTAGTATAATGTTAAATTATTTAAGAAAACACGCGCCAGCTCTAACCATCGTCGAAAAGAGTGTGATTGGAATGTTAGTCATATGTTTTTTAATTTTCATGGGATGGGCACTGTGGAGAGCTACTGAAAAGTTTCAAAATTGGGAAACACCTAATAATAAAGACTCTTGTAAAATCTTAAACAAGACTCACAAGATTGTGGTAAACACTATGGATGCTATTCCAGGACCCGGTACCAATACTCGCGATAACATCAATAACGGTATTAACTATCACGATATGCAGAGTAGAGATATCGTTTTAGGAGATGAGAAAACAAATTGGTGTGCTAATTTGGGAGAGGAGGAGAGAGCTGCAGTATTAAATGCTATTGGTGAATCTGTAGATACCGAAGTCATGTTGTTTGATGGTGGTGACATAATGGATAAAAATGAAGCTGCAAGTGTGGCCGATGGTATTGCTTATAATGGTGATGATGCACTATTGGCACAAGTATAAGTTTAATAATTTAAAATAATATTCTATGTTATTATAAATGTGTGGGATTATTGGATTTTTAGGAGAAGACAATTTTACAGAATATGTTTTACAGGGCTTAAAATTGATTCAAAATAGAGGTTATGATTCGGTAGGTATTGCGTATATTGAAGACGATTTAATGAAATGTTATAAGAGGGCATCCCTAGATAATAATGATTCATTACAGGTTGTAACTGATCATATTAATGGTTTAACGATACGATCTGGTACAGCCATTGGTCACACACGATGGGCAACTCATGGAAATAAAACGGATATTAATGCTCATCCCCATATAGATTATAATGGTAAAATTGCTATAGCTCATAATGGAATTATTGAGAATTATTTAGAAATTAAACAAATGTTAATGGATAATGATGTAACATTTGTATCTCAAACAGATACCGAAATTATTAGTTCGTTAATTGGATATTATTATACAACTATGACGATTAATGCTGCTATATTGAGAGCAACACAAATGCTACAAGGTACTTGGGCTCTAACAATTATTTGCAGTGATATGCCAAATAAAATGTGGATAACTAGAAATGGATCACCATTACTCTTGGGTCTCGATGATAATTTTGCAATGGTAGTATCAGAACAAACAGCATTTAGTAATTATATTAATAAGTTCATACCTCTAGATAATAATGATTTAATGGAAATTAGTTTTATTGATGGACAGATAAGTTATGATAAAACAATTTGTCAACATAAAATTATGTCTAAAGCACATATGGATATTGCATTATCTCCAGAACCATATAAATATTGGATGGAGAAAGAAATATTTACACAACCGCAACATGTTAATAATGCATTTAATAATGGAGGTAGAATAAACAGCGAATCAACCGTTATGTTGGGAGGTTTAGAACATTGTAGCACTATATTAAATGACATAGAACATTTAGTAATCTTAGGTTGCGGAACATCATATTATGCCGGTTTATGGTGTATAAATATGTTCAAATCATTAGAAATATTTAAAACTGTATCTATTTATGATGGTGCCGAATTTAATGTTAATGATATTTGCGAAGGAAAAAATGCATTTGTATTCTTGTCACAATCTGGCGAAACAAGAGATTTAATAAGATGTTTAGATATTGCAAAAAGTAAATCAATAATTACTATTGGTATAGTGAATGGAGTCGATTCATTTATAGCTCGTGAAACAACATGTGGAATATATTTGAATGCGGGACCCGAATTAGCTGTAGCATCTACAAAATCATTTACAAGTCAATGTGTGGTATTAACATTGTTAGCAATATGGTTCACACAGAAAAAAGACATTCATAAAGAAAAACGTATTAATATGATTCATGATATTAGAATGTTATCTTCGCAAATTGAAAATGTATTAAGTCATAGTGATGATGTTGATAACATTGTGGAACATTTTAAAAATCAATCGTGTTTCATCTTGGGCAAAGGATCAAATGAAGCTATAGCGAAAGAAGGATCTTTAAAGATGAAAGAAATTGCATATATTCATAGCGAAGGTTATAGTTCTTCTGCTCTAAAGCATGGTCCATTTGCACTCATTGTTCCCAACTTACCAATAATAATTATTGACACAGATCATATACATCATGATAAAAACATGAATGCACTTAATGAAGTACAGTGCAGAGGTGCGAAAACAATATTAATAAGTTCGTCTGTGGATGGTGACTTGAAAGTTGATAACAATAATACGTTCTCTGGTATTTTAGCCAACATATATTTTCAATTATTGTCATACAAGATTGCATTAAAAAAAAATAATAATCCTGATTACCCCAGAAATTTGGCTAAAGTAGTAACGGTTGAATAATTTTTTGCTTTTTTATTTATTAATTTTTATTATAAAATTATTTTAATTGTATTTTTTTACCGTAAATTTTATTTAATATCTGTATTATTATTATATAATGTCACAATTACAAGATGATCTTACAGCAACCCCCATCACTGATGTTTCATTATCATTCTTTTGGTATGATAATGGAACTGACGTTATTGATGCATCTCTAAATGAACGTATCTTTCTCGTAACACCCGATGGTGCAGTTACGTTAACACATGATAGTGGTTCATTTTTTAAGGCTACAGCTCATCTTAATCTTTTAGATTCCCTATATAATGATAATGAAAATATTGATAGTGATAGATTTTATACATCATACAAGAATAATTATCAAGCTCATACATTAACGGATGCTACAAATGATCTATCAATGAATATTGATATTTGTACTAATAATAATTTACTTACTATTGGTGACAGTTTTGAAAATAATGATTTAATTTTTGATCTGTCATTATTTGCACTTGGTGATATCAGTGATGTTGTCACGGAAACTTATGATGTAAGATTAAGTACCAGTCTTGAATATTTAACTGTAGCTGATACTAGTGAATCAAGTTTGTTAAATGTTGTATTCACACGTGCTGGTATTAGTACCCCGGTCGTACCAACAATATATGTTGGTGAACAAGATATTAATTTACCTCTTACTGTCAAAGCATTAACTACAGATGCACTTATTAGTTTTACTACTGACTTTAGTCAGAATGAAGTTTATAAAACTACTTTTCCTAGACCATCTGTATATTTTGCTAATATGATGGATGATACTAGTGGTTTTAATTTTGGCACTCATGATGTTAGTGTTAATATGGTTGTTCCTGAAACATCTGGATTAAAATCTGGTTCATGGAATTCCATTATGACTTTTAGTGATATGGTATCTACTGATGCTAGCGGAAACCCATATCCAGCATCATTTGTACAAAACCAGGCTGTTCGTGTTATTGTTATGCCTCAATTTTCCCATCCAGTTATTGATATTAGTGATAATGTTGGTTCTATAGATGTATTGACTGAAATTAGTTCTGATAATCATGCAACAGCGCATACTAATACTATCAGCTTATCATATGCTGCTGCCGATATTTGTGATAATGATATTTTAGTATGGGGTAAATATCTTGAAGTTACCGCTGATATTGTTGATGTTAGTGGTGATGAGGTTACTGTCACTACCGATACTAGCGGATTTTTGACACTAGATACATCTGTTAATAATTTTAATGTTATTGATGCTAGTGGAGAAACTATTACATTTACCGTAACATATAATGGTCATGCTTATAATATTATTGATGATAGTGATTATTCTGTACGAATTCGCTGGAGACCTCAAGGAGGTAATTCATGGTCATCTCAGATAATAAATAATACCATTACTAGATCATATACTGAACAACTTCAAATTTCCAATAACTATAATGCTACATATACTATTGATACATATACTATTTATGGTACCGATAAAATCGTTGTATTTGATATCAGTGATAATACTGCACAAGATTTAGATATAGATACATTTACATTTACAGGTAGTGATAGTCATGACTATTACGCATATGTTACTGATATTTCAGACAATGAATATATTGATACTAGAAGTGATATACTTTTTGTTTATCAATATGATGAATCTCTTAATATGATTAATAAGTTTGATGGTACATATAGTATTAACAATATTCCTAATTTATCTAATGGTGATTTAATTAAAATTCAAAATTCTACCGATGATACATTATTAGAATATGATAGTAGTAATAATGAATTTACACCACCAAGTTTAGATATTAGTTATAGTACAATTATTTATACTATTGATGATATTTCTTATAGTAATACAACATCTAATGTTATTGTTAAATATTATGATGAACAACTTGATATTTCTAATAACTATGATGGTACATATAGCGTAGCAAATCTTCCTACATTGTATAATAATGATGTTATTAAAATTAATAATCTAACTGATGTATCTCTATATGATCTCAGTGATAATAATATATTTACACCTGATGTTGATAGCAGTTATAATGTGTCTATTTATAGTTCCGGTAACGACGAATATACCAATATTACTTCCAGTGTTATTATTGAACGTTACAGTGAACAACTTGATATTTCTAATAACTATGATGGTACATATAGCGTAGCAAATGTTCCTACATTGTATAATGATGATGTTATTAAACTTCGTAATCTAACTGATTTGTCAGTAACTGATATTTGCAACAATGAATTTGAGATATCTGATATTGATGCTAGTTATAATGTATCTATTTATAGAGGAGATAATGAATATACTAATATTACATCTGTAGAAATTAAGAAACATTATGATACATCATTGAATATCACTAATAACTATGATGGTACATATAGTGTAGCAAATGTTCCCGATTTATTTAATGGTGATGTTATTAAATATCAAGATCTTTCCAATTCAACATTAACACTATTAAATTTGGAAACGAAAAAATTTACACCTATCGTAGATATTAGTTATAATGTATCTATTTATAATTCAGAAGATGGTCCATTTACCAACATTACATCTAATATTATCACAGAATATTATAGTGAACAACTTGATATTTCTAATAACTTGGATGGTACATATAGCGTAGCAAATGTTCCTACATTGTATAATGATGATGTTATTAAATATCATAATCTCGAAACAGGAATACGAACAGAAATTTCTAATAATGAATTTACTGCATCTGATATTGATGCTAGTTATAATGTATCTATTTATAGAGGAGATAATGAATATACTAATATTACATCCGATAATATTGTTGAGCATTATGATACATCATTGAATATCACTAATAACTATGATGGTACATTTACTGTTACAAATATTCCTTCATTATATAATGGAGATACTATTAAATATCAAGATCTTAGTAATAATACATTATTTGATTTAAGTATGAACACTTATACATTTACACCTACTGTAGATATTAGTTATAATGTATCTGTTTTTAGAAATGATGATATTCCATATGGTCATACTACATCTAATATTATTACAAAATATTATGAAGATATTAAGATTACTATTGCCAATAACTATGGTGGTACTTATACTGTTACAAATCCCCATACCGCTTATGGTACACATAAGATAAAATATTACGATGGTGAAACTATATATGATTTATGTATGAATACTCTTATATTTGATCCTACTATTGATCTCAGTTATAATGTATCTGTATATGATGGAAATGAAGCATATACTAACACTACATCCGAATATATTATGAAACATTATGATACATCATTGAATAACGTTAATAACTATGATGGTACGTATACTATTACAAATATTCCAACAACTCTTTATGACGGTGATACAGTACAAGTATATGATATTAGTGCAAATACATTATCGCCTCTTAATACTAATACCGATACATTTACTCTAAATGGAACTGATGAATATTATGTATCTATTTATAATGCTAATCTTGATATTTCTTATAGTAACCTTACAACTGCAGTAGTAGCAAATTATGATACTTCTTTGGAGATTACTAATAAATATGATGGTACATATACTGTTTCAAATATTCCAACAACTCTTTATGATAATGATACTGTAAAAATTCACGATCTTAGTAATAATACATTAGAAGATTTAAGCGGTGATACATTTACGCCTATAAAAAATATTCAGTATAATGTATCTGTGTATGGTGATGATTTAAATGATATATCTACAAAAGAATATGTAAATCTTCGAACTGATACTATTACCGAATATTATGATGAAAGAATCGAATGGCAAAATAACTATGATGGTACTTTTACACTTTTGCCATATGATGTTAATGATAATGATATTTTAATAGTTACAGTGGTATCTGTTGATGATATATCTAGAACCACATTAATTACATCAACATCATTGCGTACTATATCCGTATTCGTTGGCGAAACTATGTTTGCACATATTATTAAAAATGATAATACTGATATATACACACATACAAGATCTGTAAATATAGTCAATAATAATATTCTTTATATAGTCAATGATCTTAGTAGCAATGGTGTTAGTATAAGTGCTGGTTTAACTAATAATGGATTTGATTATTCAGGTGATGTTGATATTGTTGCATCAGACGATGATTTGGTAACATTATCTAAAAATGATTCAACTACATTTAATGTTATTAGTACTATTGATAAACCAACATGGTTTGATGATATTTCAAATAATATTGATGTTTCAATTACTGTTACAGAAAATATTATGGTAGATGATAACACAAATGTATCAAGTGTTAGTATCGCCACCAATGATATTGATGTAAGTAATAACGGTAGCGTTAACACTTTTGAATATTCATCGCAAGCTAGTTCTATCGGTGATGAATTTACTACAACAGTTGTGGTAAATACAGTACGTAATTATGGAAGTACTATTACAACATTTATTAAATATATCATTGATGATGAAATTGTTGGTGCCAATTATAGCACTCATTATATTAGACCTACTAATGCTCAATATGATGGTGGTAAATTTAATAATTTGATTATACACAATGATTTATCATTAAATATGCTTAGTGGCGGCGGTAATGCATTAAATTTATCCAATTCTATGGGAATTGGTTATAGCATGAATGATATTTCTGACAATACATATATTAATCTTGCAACAACACAAGGTGGTGTGTTCAATATTAATTTTGGCAAAACAACATTTATTGGTACCGACATTTCTCATGATGTTGTTGCTAGTTCAATGACAGCAGCCACAATTAAGGATAATGGACAATCCTATAATTTAAACAATGGTGTAATTAGTCTTGGATATTTTACAGGTACTATTGATATTGTATATAATGATATTTATGCTGAAGTTCGTAGCGAAAGTACTAATACTATGCGTTTAATTGTGGTACCACGTGCAGAATTGACATATGAAATAATTGATATTAGTTTAAATCATTTAACACAGGCTAGACCAGGATATATTACCCAAGGTGTACAAAATGTTCAGAAAAATGGTGTTACTGAAATTACTTTTACTCCCACAGATATTATATGTCGTACTGCATCAGGTTCTAATAGCGGAACAACATTATCAGATATATGGACAGATGTTACTAAAGTTACATGGAAGAGTAGAGATGTATCTGGTAATAATGAATTATTTTCAGTATATGGTGATTCCAATGATTTACCCGATTCATCACTAAATGTAATTAATTATGGTACAGCTAAATATGGTATTATTGAATTTGCTGGTTTAGATATCAGTTCAACTGATGTATCTGCACATAGTATTGATTATGTTGGTACTATCGAGTATACAAGAACTTCTAACATCAATACAACTACAACAAAAACGATATCTGCTACCACATCATTTACACTCGAGTTTGTTGATGATGCTGATCTTGACTATGTTAGTGAAATTAATACATCTAATTTAAATATTGCCGAAAGTAGTACTCTTAATAATGTTATGGTTACCAAATATATTACTTCAACCGAAGATATGGATTTAACAACTAATGTTCCAAGTTATGTATATGTTATTATCGAAAATAATAAATTAGGTAATATTGTTATTACATATAATGGAGTTACTACCATATCTTTACCATTTGCTACTCGTGCTACATTCCTTAGACAAAACTCTAATTCTTGGACTCTATTATATTCCGAAACTGTAACAGCATAAATTAAAACTGTAACAGCATAAATTATTATATAATTTATTACGATTAAATTAAATTTTATTTTTTATTATATTAACAATATAATCTATTTCTTCATCTGTAACATGACTATAACATGGTAAATTTAATATTCTATTACATATTGATTCGGTATTTGGTAATATAATAGAATTGTCATTAAAACAAGATTGGTGATGTAAAGGTATTGGGTAAAAAATAGCAACATTAATACCATTATTTTTTAATATATTTATCATATTGTCACGATTTACTTTACATTTCATTAATATACTATATTGAGCAAATGCATGAATTTGCATATCATTAAATGGTACTTTGACATGATCTTTTAACTTTTCACTATATAATTGGGCAACTTTGTTACGTTCTCTTAACGATTCATCAAAATATTTCATCTTTTCTAATAATATTGCAGCCTGAATAGTATCGAGACGTGAATTGAGACCAATATAATTATGTTGAAATCGTACCATTGCACCATGATTCTTAATAGCAAACATTTTATCGCCTAAATCTTTATTATTAGTAAACATACATCCTCCATCACCAAAACATCCTAATGGTTTTGTAGGAAAAAATGATGTGGTAGCAATATCTGTATATTTTGCCGAACACGACTTATATCCATCTCTCTGTGCTCCAAAACTTTGTGCTCCATCTTCAATAACATATAGATTATGATTTTTTGCAATCTCCGAAATCAGTTTATAATCAGGCATATAACCATACAAACTGACAACTACAATTGCCTTAGTATTAGGAGTTATTAAACCTTCTATTAAACTTTCGTCCATACAAAATGTATCGGATTTAACATCTACCCATACTGGTTTAGCACCAGTCATAGAAATAGTTTCTGCACTAGATATCCATGTTAAAGATACGGTTAATACCTCATCTCCACTACCAATGTTTAAGGCTTTCAATGCCACGAATAAAGCATCTGTTCCATTGCCACAAGTTATAGCACGTTTGCAACCGACATAATTTTGTAAAACAAGTTCCAAGTCTTTGATAGGTTGACCATTAATAAAGTTTCCTGCAGAACATACACTTAAAATTGCATTATCAATAGCATCTTTATGTAAATTATAATCTCGACTTGGGTCATACATTTGCATTACTTTTTTTTCCATTAACATATTATACTATTAAATATTTAAAGCATTTAACATATTAAATTCAATATGTTAGGTTTGATTGGTGGTGGATATTGGGGTAAAAACTTGGTAAGAGTATTCAATGATCATAGTGTTCTAAAAACAATTTGTGAAATTAATGATGATTTGATCGAAAAGTACAATGTGGATTATCCTGATATCACTATTACAAAATCTTTTGACGAAATGTTATCTGATCCCACTATTACTATGATCTGTGTCAGTTTGCCTGCTCCGATGCATTACGAATATGGATATAAAGTGTTGAATGCCGGTAAACATTTATATGTTGAAAAACCAATAACACTTAACGTTAGGGAAGCTCAAGAGTTACAAAAAGTGGCAACAGATAAAGGCTTAATATTAATGGTTGGACATTTGTTGCATTATCACGAATTTATAAAAAAAATTAAACGTATTCTTGAGTCAAATGATCTTGGTCCAATTAAATATATTACCAGTAATAGAAAAAGTCATGGTATTTATCGAACTGAAGAAAATGTTCTATGGTCTTTCGCACCGCATGATATTTCTATAGCATTAATGTTATGTAATGGTACATTTGATGATGTATCTAATCTATCGTGTTCTGGTAAAAGTTTTATTACAAAAGATGTTCATGATATCGTAAATCTACAAATGAATATTAAAGATATCTATGTAAATATTAATGTTGATTGGAGTTCACCTTATAAAGAACAAAAGCTTTCAATAGTTTGTGAAAAAGGTATGATATTATTCGATGATGTGGACAAAGTATTACGTGTCACGTTTAATCATATTGCACGTGATTTTATACCTATACCTAAAGCCAATAAAACATCTATTGAAACATACACATTGTTAGATAGACAGCCATTAACTAATGAATGTGCACATTTTATTGAATGTTGTAAAACAGGTAGTAAACCTATTACCGATGGTATGGAAGGGATTGAAGTATTAAAAGTATTAATGGCAGCTGATAATTTACTAAATCCTATCACTGTTCATAATACAGCATTAGTAGATGATGGTTCACAAATCGGTCATCGAACCAAAATTTGGCACTATACACATGTTACTAGAGATGCTATTATTGGTACCGATTGCACCTTCGGACAAAATTGTTATGTTGCAGGTATTATGGGTAACGGTTGTAAAGTACAAAATAATGTCAGTATCTATAAAGGTGTGATCGCTAAAAATAATGTATTCTTTGGACCATCTTGTACCCTAACTAATGATATTAATCCAAGATGTGAACATAGTAAAAATGGTGATTATATGGAAACTATTATCGAAGATGGTGTTACGATTGGAGCTAATGCAACAATTATTTGTGGTCATACAATTGGTCGTTATGCGTTAATTGGTGCTGGGGCAGTAGTAACTAAAGACGTTGAACCATATTCTATCATGGTTGGTAATCCGGCACAAAAGATTGGAACGATTGACAGGGAAGGAAATAGGACTTTAAATTAAATCTATTCATGAAATTTTATTATTAAAAATATATTAATGAAATTTATTAAAAATATATATCCTCTGGCAACTAGTGATTTACAAGGCATAAAATCTGTTTACTTGAACGAAGATACAAAGAAATATTATGTATGTGATACAATGAGACATATGAAATACGATTTAGATGATCCTGAACCAGTATATACAACTGAAATATTAGATCCTAAATTAATAACAGAAGAAAATTTCAAATCCAATACGATTGAACATCGTGGTATGTATGTATTAAGAGGTCCTATAAAATTTATTAAATATTCTCAAAGTGTATGTGGTACATTTAGTAGCGTAAAATATATTTATTTGAATCGTGATGAAAAGAGATACTACATAAGTCATGATCGTAATGCATTCAATTTAAATAATGCACAAATGATTACTAGAGAAGATATCATAAATAAAAAAGTAAAGTTTGGTGGAACATATTGGAAAATTTAATTGACTGGTTTCACTTTAGCAATTACTGGTTGATTGTATTTTGTATCAGCTGGTCCATCCATTTGACAACAACGGTGCTTATGTGTTGTGGACCAATGCTTTAGTTGGCATGTTTGTCCACAATACCATGATGTGCAACAAGCTGTACACAATGACAATTGTTTAATATTGCTCTTATCTCCACATTCTTCACATATTCTATTAGCCAATCTGTTGAATGTCAACATTTGAGCTGCCTTAATAACCATATCTTCATCAGTTTCATTACATTCAGGCTTCAATAAAGGCAAAACATGCTCCATGTCAACTAGACACATATTTTGAATTCCTTTGGTGAATACATTAGTACCATCTTCCAACCTGAGTTGCTCAGTAATATAACGTTGCAATTCAAAAGTGCCAAATCCTGACATAGTAAAAGAGTCATTCTCTGTAGGAAAGTGATATAGCTTGGGTACGTCCATTACTAATTAATATATAACAATAAATACATCAATAAATCAATTTTTAAATAACAAAAAATTGATTTTTTAACTGTTTGAAAGACCTTATTAATTGATTTAGTGCTCGTATGGTGTAACGGTTAGCACTGTGGTCTTATGAGCCATTAGCTCGGGTTCGACTCCCGATATGAGCATTCTTTTATGGACAGTATACAAGTAATGATTAATTTAGTGCTCGTATGGTGTAACTTAACACTGAATTTATGAGCCATTGGTTCGAAATCGACTCCCGATATGAGCATTCTTTTAACTTGTTACGTGTCCACAATATGACGATTCAGATGACGAATCTTTTTAATTTATAAAATAATTTAATTATATTTAGTAATCTCCGGCATCAATACCAAAGATATTGAGGGAATCGCCAAGACCATCGGGAGCAATTTCTTCTGCCACAGGTCTGGAGATAAATGTTAGTGCCTTGGAAGCAATCATAGTTAGCTTTCTATCGGTAACCTTATCCTTGTACAGAATAGCAAAGGCTAGTCTAACGGTAGTATCAGTGAAACCATAAAAGTTAATCTCAGTTTCAGTAACCTCCATCTTGTATTCCAGAAATTGACTGGTAATAGTGGGTACACCAATAGCTAGGTACATCTTAAACTTGTCCACAAATGTGTCAGCAATAGTACCATTGGTCACGCCAACAGATAAATTAGGAATCATTGCTCTAGCAATACATAGCTTGACAGATTCAAAGTTGTCACCATTCTTGACGATAGAAGTATGTCCAATAAATTTAGTTTCGCTCATTACTAATCTTATTTTAAATAGGTTTGTAAACAGTTCAAAAATCAATTTTTTTTGCTTAAAAATTGAATTAATTATTGATATGTACATCTATTAAGAAATATGTATTATTATTAACAATGGAAGCTATTATGGAAGAATATGAGCGCGATAGGTGTCGTGTGACCACTGAGGGCAAAGAATCCATAAATCGTCGCATTAGTTGCATCGTACAAGCACATTTTGCTCAAGAAAATGCTTTTGATATTGATTGCAAAAATCGCATGAAAACCATTATGGAACAACATGCATCGCAGCAAGAGCAATGTAAACGTGCATGCGAAAACATCGAAGACGAAACAAACAAAATTACCGTTAAACAGTGTGAAGCCGGTAATAAAATGTTGCTAGCACTAGATCACGGTGCAAAACGTGTTTTGAATCCTGTCACAAAAGATTATGACTTGACCGAGGAGGCATCAAATTACATCAAAAACTTTGCGATGGAACATCAGCAAAACATGACCCAAATAGTTGCTAATGCTCAAAAAAGAATTGATGCAATTAAACATGCGTCTCATGCTAAAATTGAATCGATGAATCAGGAACACAATGCAAAAGTTGATAGCGAATTGAAACTCATGGACGAAAAAAGTCTAAAAGTTAAAAAAGATATCGATGATGTAGTAACATTGGGTCATTGTGTGATCGACAAACGTCTCTTACAGTTGGAGCAAAAGATGAGAATTGATGTTATATTGGCTCAAATGTTATAATATTTGCATATTATTATTTTTAGCTATATCAAATAAAGTTATGTCTAAAATCTTATTTTTTTTCATAATTTTCTCTATTATATTTACATTATTTACATTAACAATAAATTTATTATTTTTTAAAGATATAACAATTATTAAATCAGAATTGAATATTTTATTGTTTTTTAAAGTTGTATAAAAAATCACACCTTTCTTTTTATGTTTAATATAACATATTGTTGAACTAATTACGACATGATATAAATTATTAAAATTAGGTGAATCAAACAATATTCCAAAATATAATCTAAATATATTTGTCATATGAATTTTTATGATATTTTTCTTAACAGATAATTCAATATTAGTCAATAAATAATCTTTAACTTTTACGTGTTCATATGTACTATTATATTTTTTGTAATTAAATATTACTAACCACAATCTTTCTACAATATAACCAAAATCTTGATTATCGATTCTTTTATCATTCATGTGAAAATCCATAATATTTTCATAATATTGTTTACTATTATTTAAAATAACATTTTTGTTGACTGAAAATATTGCTGCGTATGAAAAAGGGAATAAATCTTTATCATTTACATTAATAAGTTTCAATCGTTTTATTGTATATTTTAAAATATTATCTGTATTAACACTTTTCATAAATTTTTTCATGTTTTGTATATTGCCGCTATCATATTCGTACATTGGATATTGTGTAATAAAATCATTATCCACATATTCAACATGAACTTTTAAATTATTAATATGTAAATGTGTTGTTAATTTTTTCATTTCTGTTGATGGTATATTTTGTGCACCATGTGAATAGTATGCAGATAATGATTGAATCGGTTCAAATTGTTCACGAACTTTCAGTAATTTTAAAAAATCTGGACTATGACTTATAGTATTTCCTTGGCAAAATATAGTTTGATCCGCTAAAGATTTATAATTATGTATAATGTGATATAAATATGTATGAGTTTCGCGCCCAACATTGGGTAATGTTATAAATGGGAAATTAATATCATTTAACCCTTTATTATATATTGTTACTTTTATAGATGGGTCCAATTTATTTACCCAATCAAGATTTTCATTATATCGTGCTATAACTATTTCACATGACATATAATATTATGAGGAAGAATATTTAGGTTTCTTCAGCATAATTGACCCTAGTTGGGCAATCTCACACTCGGCCACATTAGGGTTGTGAGAATTTTTTATTTCCTGTTCAAATTTATAACTACGTTTAAATTTT
>Ga0233435_1000597_pt1 | contig 41236 bp, 31 predicted proteins | sample SI_122_August201_3_FD_182735 | JGI IMG/M metagenome (GOLD analysis project Ga0233435, IMG submission 182735) | Seawater microbial communities from Saanich Inlet, British Columbia, Canada - SI_122_August2016_135_MG | ecosystem: Environmental > Aquatic > Marine > Inlet | place: Canada: British...
TCGCGTACTGATTCACTGCTAAGAGTAGAAATTTCAGTACTTAGTGTGTGAAATGATAAGGATGACAGGTCTGATATATCACGAACAGTTTCACTGCTTAATGTTGAAATTTCGTCTGTAAAGTTGGTGTTGATATTTGCAATATTTACAGAAGTATAGCTACTCAAGTCTGATATTTCAATACTTATTGTATGAAACGACAATGATGATAAGTCAGATATATCGCGTGCTGATTCACTACTAAGTGTAGATATTTCCGTACTTAGTGTGTGAAATGATAGTGACGATAAGTCAGATATATCGCGTGCTGATTCACTACTAAGTGTAGATATTTCCGTACTTAGTGTGTGAAATGATAGGGACGATAAATCAGAAATATCACGTGTCGATTCACTACTAAGGGTGGAAATTTCAGTGCTTAGTATGTGAAATGATAGCGATGATAAGTCTGATATATCGCGTGTCGATTCACTGCTAAGAGTAGATATTTCAGTGCTTAGCGTGTGAAATGATAGGGACGATAAATCAGAAATATCACGTGTCGATTCACTACTAAGTGTGGAAATTTCAGTGCTTAGTGTGTGAAATGATAGGGACGATAAATCAGAAATATCGCGCGCTGATTCACTGCTAAGAGTAGATATTTCAGTGCTTAGCGTGTGAAATGATAGGGACGATAAATCAGAAATATCACGTGTCGATTCACTACTAAGTGTTGAAATTTCTGTACTTAATGTATGAAATGATAGTGACGATAAGTCAGATATATCACGCGCTGATTCACTACTAAGAGTAGATATTTCAGTGCTTAGCGTGTGAAATGATAGGGACGATAAATCAGAAATATCACGTGTCGATTCACTACTAAGTGTGGAAATTTCAGTGCTTAATGTGTGAAATGATAGGGACGATAAATCAGAAATATCGCGTGCTGATTCACTGCTAAGGGTTGAAATTTCAGTGCTTAGTGTGTGAAATGATAGGGACGATAAATCAGAAATATCGCGCGCTGATTCACTGCTAAGGGTTGAAATTTCAGTGCTTAGCGTGTGAAATGATAGGGACGATAAATCAGAAATATCGCGCGCTGATTCACTGCTAAGTGTGGAAATTTCAGTACTTAGTGTGTGAAATGATAGGGACGATAGGTCTGATATATCCCTAACCGTCTCGCTACTCAATGTTGAAATTTCATTTGTAAAATTTGTATCAATATTTGCAATATTTACAGAAGTATAACTGCTTAAGTCGGATATTTCTATGCTTATCGTATGAAATGATAAGGAAGATAAATCAGATATATCCCTTACACTCTCACTGCTTAATGTTGAAATTTCGGTTGATAGGAAATTGTAGTGTGTTGTTTCCCTTGAGGATAAATCAACCACCTTAGAAATTAAATCAGTAACTGTATCATCGCTCAAATCCGTTACAAACAATTCTAATTCACGCAATGTATCCAAAGATTCACCCGCACCTCCTATTACATCCGAAATATCATGGTAAATACGCGAATGTAAAGCCGCACTTAAATCAGATATGTCATTGACAGTATTCGTCGTCAAGTCTGATATTTCCTTGGAAGTTGTAGATTTGAGAGCTGATATATCCCTCACAGATTCACTGCTAAGTGTGGAAATTTCAGTGCTTAGTGTGTGAAATGACAGCGACGACAGGTCAGAAATATCCCTAACCGTCTCGCTACTCAATGTTGAAATTTCATTTGTAAAATTTGTATCAATGTTGGCAATATTCACAGAAGTATAACTGCTTAAGTCGGATATTTCAATGCTTATTGTATGGAAAGACAATGATGATAGATCTGAAATATCCCTTACTGATTCACTACTAAGTGTGGAGATTTCAGTACTTAATGTATGAAATGACAATGAGGATAAATCAGAAATATCACGAACTGATTCACTACTTAATGTTGAAATTTCTGTGCTTAATGTATGAAATGACAATGAGGATAAATCAGAAATATCACGAACTGATTCACTACTTAATGTTGAAATTTCTGTACTTAATGTATGGAATGATAATGAGGATAAATCGGATATGTCCCTTACTGTTTCGCTACTTAATGTTGAAATTTCTGTGCTAAGTGTATGGAATGTAATCGATGACAAATCAGAAATATCCCTTACTGTTTCACTGGATAATGTTGAAATTTCTGTTGAAAAAATATGAAACGCGATGGACGAAAGGTCTGAAATATCCCGTACGCTTTCACTACTTAAATCCCGGATTTCATTGGATATTTTCTCAAACAATACGCTTGATAAATCTTCGATTACAGTGGTATTGTCAGTGTTTAATTGTGTTAAATCTGTTGTTATATTACTTATACCCTTTTTTCCAATATACTTATAAAATGTAAGATATGGAGGGTTACCGGTGTTTACGGTTTCCGTTGGAGTGTCTGGAAAATTTATAATACCATTTTTTATGTCAAAAATCCAATTACCACCAGTCGCCGTACTGGGAATTTGTTCGTTGCTGCCGACGCCATTTGACGAGTACAATTTGTATAAATAAGGGGAATTGCTTCCACTCTGGTTTTTATTGAATTGTATGGAATCGCTCAGAACATTGTTTCCACTTGCATCTAATTTGTAGTATGATTTCTCACTACTACCTGGAACTGGTTCTAGTTTTAATTTGACATACGTTCGGATTATTTCGGTTGTATCTTCTAAAATTGAAGTTGTAGCATTGTAATTGTTAAAATCTGAATCACTTAGTTGTACCTGTGAACTGGTCTTAGACGTATTGTATGTTGGATCTATTGGTATGTCGCTTATAAATACATCTTCACCTAAAACATAATTATTTGCCTTAACATTTGTTTCATTAAAATAAGGCTTTGTTTCATCTGTATTGGGAAACCCCAAATAGTTTTTGAACAAAAAGTCCACTCTTTCCTTTATATCTAACGCGGAGGTATCCGACATTGATATATATATAAATCCACATTATATATATTCAGTTATTGCTACGAATTAATAATTTTATTAGTACATTAATTAATAATTATCAATATTTTTGATATTTATTAATTATTTTATCTATATTTACATTTATCCTAATGATACGTCGTTATTAAATCCAATGTAAATTGTTATGTCTGTAGCACCGTTTGTTGTGTCTAAAATAGGACCCCAACTACTTGAACTTTGTTCGAACACACAGCCATAATTTGACTTATTTTCTCCTTCAAAAATATTATCAAATGTATCTCCGGCATCTTGACTATACCAAATAGCACTGGGACTATATCCCCTTGACAAGTTTCCTATACGCGCCGAACCATTATAGGACTGTTGAATGAATCCTAAAACATTGCTGTTTGATGAATTTTTCAAATACCCCAAAATAGTAGACGAGAAATAATAGTTCTGAGACAATAAATTATACACATTCAAGTATGTATATTGAATACCGGCAACAGTAGTGGTGGTAGCATTCGATTCTGTGAATTTAAATGCTATCCATTTGTATTTATTCCCTGAACCAGTGGTCGAACCATTTGTGTAATATGCAACACCTCCGCTATTGTATGTTAATTGAGATGTAAAATTACCCTCTCCAGGTGGCTTCGTCCACGTATATCCAGCTACATTTGGATATCGCTGAGCTTGATTGCTTTTGAATTTTCCTTCAATAAACAACAAAGTCCAATCGTTCATTAATTGTTCATGGTTCGAAATGGAACTGGTCGATATTGTATTTAATTGTGAGTTGAATACGGTCATGTCTGTGATTTCGGCCACATTTGTAATGGATAATATTGGAGTTGTTATTCTTGAACTACTCTTGTTAAAACTCGAATAATCACAGTAATAGGTGAAAGACAATGAAGTGTTCGTATTTTCTTCGCCATTTAAATTGAAAGACCTTTCATTAATACTAAGAGAGTCACCCGGAGAATCATTGGATGAGGTCGGCATACCAACCGTTTGAGTAAAGTATATGTCCCTAAATCTATTTGATGTCTTCGTGTCTATATCAGAACTATTGAATGAATACGTCCCATTTGAAACTATATCTCCTCTTCCAATGTTTATTTTACCAGAATAATTGGATGAACTTCGGTTTGTTTTGGAAACAGAGTAAATCAATCCAACCGTTATCCCTGCTGGCGAAGACGTATGATATCTGGTGTATTGATACTGTGAATTGACATTATTATATACTCTTGCAAATGAAATATCGAATGTTTGTGCGCTAGGAATTCCCATACAGTACGATATATTTGTAAGGTATGTTTCTGTGCCGCTTTTAGTGATTGTTGGATTCCCTGCTAATTCATCAATATAAACCTTAAATGTTTTGCTTACTGAATTTCCTCCTACGTCTGAATGCTTATCAAACGCATAATTCAAAGAATACCCAGTTGTGGACGGTACATTTATATTGGAATGTAAAATATCAATTAAACCAAAAGAACCATTCAGACGGAAACCCTTTCGTTTTGAATTATTGTTATGCGGATCGACCATCGTCGGGGATGAAAAATAATTCACTGTATTTCCGTTTTTATTAGTCAATGTGGGGTTTACACCAAACCCTCCATATAAAATTTCTTGTTTTTCCGTACCGTCGATTGAAAAAGTTATTTCTGTCAGATTACTACTATTATCTATAAATTTACCAAAACCACCCTGGGTATTTTGTTGTGTAGAAGAATATGGGAGAGATACTTCAAATGTCCTAGTCGAATTGAGCATACTCAAACTACTATTATTTGATTTATTCAAGTAACAAGCATATGTGTTATTTAAATCATCCCCCGTCCATGAACCACCGGTGGGTGTAGATATTTTATAAGCATATGTTGTTGGATTAAACCACGACGAAGCAGGCGTTGAACCAGAACTAGATGGTGTTCTGGTAAAAGAAGATGTTATAGTAGACGAATTTGAAGAGTAAGAAGTGGTCGATGTTAAATTATTTCTTGCGGCGGTAAAAAATTTGTATTTTGTTCCAGCTTTCAAACTATTAATACTAATGGAATAGTTGGTGTCTTTTGCCACGTTCGATATATTTGTATTTGTTTGTATGTTGGTATTTGTAACGGCTGTTCCTGCCACGGTAGATGATGTGCTTTCAAAGTCAAAATAAGTATTTGAAGCGTCTATCAACACGCCATTTGAAGCTGGAGCATTCAATTCCGTTTCTTGGACGTAATAATTAAATGTGATGGAATTGTCAGATGAAATCGCATTTTCAGTAGAAAATTGAGGAATTGATGGTGCCAAAGCAGTCACAAACGATAGGTCATAAAAATACAAGGAGCGATTGTCAACAGTCGGAACGTCTTCAGCATAATTTGAACCATATATCCTGACATCGAACGGGTCGGTTTTACTCAGAATATTGTTTATTGAGTTGCTGTTTGCCTGTTCTTGACTTACCTTATCAATTGTTAATGTTTTGTACTGCGTTGTGTTGTAATCTTCTGTATTACTAAACGTTTTTGGCCATATTCCCGTTGTAAATGTAATCCATTGGTTGGAATTATTATCATAACTATTATTACCTGTTGAAATGTTTCCTGATATTTCAATAGTAATCGAGTCTATAAATGGAAGATTCTTCTGTTTTAATGTATTTTGAAATGCCAATTTTGCCAATGTTGTATTATCTGTATTTGCAAGAATATTATCATACGTCCAATTGATATTTACATCTCCTGCCGTAGCAGTAATTTCTCCAGAGGGAGAGAAAGTAGCAGGCTGTTGCGTTAACATTTCGAAAAAAGTTTGTTTTTTATCGCTTATATTTAATTTATTAAATATGTTTGTAGAAAGGTCATTGATGGCTGCTGTGGTTTGCGATTCCAAATCCCCAACCGCCCCCGACGATTGGTTTGATAAATTAAGCAATTCGTCTGAAATGGTTTGAATTTTATTCATCATCGACCCGATTCCACCACTTGCATCTGTTGGGTCGCCCAGCACATCTGCTATTTCTTTTAAGGTATCCAACGTAGCAGGGGCATTTTCCATTAGTGTCAAAATTTGAGTATTAATAGTATTTATCGCACCGTCTATATTTGCTTCTTTCGTAATTGCCCTTGATATCTCGTCTGCTAAATTTTGTGAAATATCAGATATATCATTTGTAGGAACAAAATGTGTTCCATCAAATTTCACAAACTGACCGTCTATAATGCTATTTACACTTACATCGGAGAGGTCAGTCAATCGTTCGCGCGTTATATTTGTCAACCCCAACCCCTTGTATATGAACTCGTTTATCTCTCCCCCACCGATCAAATCAACTAAATTTTTTGAACTGTCCGCATTTTTTTTGTAAGCAATTTCCAATTTATTTACATCGTTTAAATGATACGCGTTGTTTGTGATGATGGAACCATTAAAGTCTATTTCTCCTATAGATACTTGTGCACCATTTACAGTTTTACCAACTACCAATCTCCAGTACCGATATTCTGCTGGGCTCGACAGTGAAACCGTATAATTATTGAACGCATTATTCAAAAACCATGTATCCCCACTTAGACCTGTGGTGTAATTTATTTCATTCCACGTGCTCGAATTGTTCGACGCAAACATTTTAAATTCACCAGGATGCGTCCTCACAATCGCATCATTTGTGTTTTGTTGTGGTTTAATCGTAAATGTGTTAATTACGGGTGTCGAAGAGCCACCCATATCTACCTGTACCCATTCACCAGAATACCCCTGTGTTATTTGCGTACCTAGATATTCTCCACTTATACCCGAAGCAGACGATGTTGGATTTCCTGAAAAAGTTGTACTGGGTAAATTATTATTTGATACATCCGTTATTTGTTGTTGACTCAGAACATCATTGAAAAACCGAACCTCGTCTATGTATGTATCTAAGTACAGTGATGTATCATTCTCATAACCAATATAATGGTGACACCAATGGATAGTTCCATCAATTCCTTCCTGTATATTAAATGATATGTGATTCCATGAATTATTGGAAATATCGGTATTTGAATTTTGAACGCCATTAATGTAATACGCATATGTTTTCGAAGAAAATGTCCCATTGCTACTAATAACGAGGTTGTTGTTTGGAGATGTGGAACCCATCCATAATGTAACCCAATTTGAAGCGTTGTTTGGGTCGAGAATGGTTAAAAATGACGTTCCGAAACCAGTTGGACGACTATTAAAATATACCCAAAAACTTACATTTTTTACATTTGTTAATCCGGGTTGCCTCCATATTTTTGTATTGTCTCTCTCTGTATGGACCGCCTTTGTGGTTGTTCCAGTGTGTCCTGTTATATCAACAATATTGGCAGATGTATGCGAACCTTCATACGCATTATCTTCAAAATCCTCAAAAAAACTTTGATTGTTTAACAGCCCAATATCTCCATTTCCTCCACTCGACAAATGAGCTATCTGTGAACTATTTAATGCATTTTCAAAAAAACGGACATCATCTATTTTACCCGCGTTTCCCCATTGGTCGTATTGATTTGCCAAATTATCTGTCGCACCCATAAAGATCACTGAATTTTTATTTGTATTCCACTGAAGATAAATATGTATCCATTGTGATGTTGTATACGTAAGACTGGAGGGATTACTATTGTGGCCTGTTGAGGTTGTAAGAGGCTGCTTTACGCCATTGATCCACCATTCTTCATAATGTAGGTCTGAATTCCAAACATAAAATCTGTTTTCTGAATTTATCATGTGAAGACTACACCTATTGTGTGTGGTTGCTTCAAATACCCACGTTGAATTAGACGATAAATTATCTACATCCAAATACATCCAAAAACTAGCCGATTTAAAAGATGTCATATTATTCATTTGCCATCTTCCCCTCTGTGTTATAGAACCTTGCAAAGCGTAATCACTGTTGTATCCACCACTTACGATTGTTGCCAATTGTGTAACATTTCCTGTGTATGATTGGTCTTCAAAGTCTTCGAAAAATGTTTGGGTCGGTAAATCAGGAATTACATTTCCATTGTCTCCATCGTGTATGTCTTTTACTTGTTTAATTGTTAAATTTTTAGAAAACATGCGTATTTCGTCCAATTTTCCAGTCCCTCTATATCGTGTGCCCTCTGTTAACGTTTTCCCAAACCATTTTAATTCAGTGGGCGAATTGGCAAATTCCATATAATGATGATGCCAAGTATCTAATGTTGTATCCACGTATGTGTCGCTTGACAAATTAATATTTTTATCAACCCCGTCTACGCACCATTTTGAAAATTTACTGGAGCCGTTTGATACGTAATATTTCACATTAGCGCCTATTAAATCCATTCCAACATAATCCGCGTTTTCGAACCCTAACAATTGTGGGATATCAGCGCCTCCCTCTTCTACGGCATAATGCCAAAAACTTATCGCCGTAACATTATTTGGTAAGCTGTCTGATGTAGTTTGCCACCACACCTTGCCATCTTGTGTGTTGTCGCCTTGAAGAGCATATCCGGCTCCATCCCTTCCTCCTGCTACAATAGTGGCGGTGGTTTGGGTACCTACAATTGCCTGGTCTTCAAAATCTTCAAAAAATGATTGGTACGATAAATCTGTTTTTAAGATCACTTCTCTATATACATTGTCGTTTGATTTCCATGTGTTGTTTGATTGACCGGTCAACTGTCCGTCGAACGCTTTGGTAGCAGTCGAAGTAGTAGATGTTTGTTGCGTAGACGCTGTATACGATTGTCCTGAATAAATAGTGGAATTTGGACCAGTTAATAAAGCAGTTCCTCCACCCAATTCTGTAATGTTTTTCAAAACAACATTTCCATTTTCTATATTGATTGAATTATAATTTTGATTCGCATCATCATACAAGACCATGAAATTATTAATATCATATGTAGGTTGATTGCTTACGTCTTTTGTGAAATGTATCTCTATTCTTCCCTCGTTTAGACTTACATCCGTTACGAGCGGAACAATACTTTCCGTCATTTTCTGTGATAAATTTTCCAATCGAATATTCACATTTGTAGAAAGGTCTCCTATAGTTTGATTGAGGGCACCCGATAAATCATCTAGACGAACGTTTACATTTTGAGATAAATCACTTATATCATTTACTATTTGATTTAAACTTATGTCTACTCTCCTCAAATACGATAAAATTTCTTTTACATAGTATTCGGTTCCATTAAAATAAATGAAGTGTTGTATTTCCTCGTCCGTTGCTGTTTTTAAATTATCCTTTGTACCTAAATCGCGCGTGTATTTTATTAATATGTTTGATAAATCACTCATTGTAGTCAAATAAGGTGGAATGGCTAATCCCTTTATTTCAGTCTCTGTGAGCGCCCTATCATACATTCTGATTTCATCCAATGAACCCAAACTATTGGTAGAACCATTCCTAGACAATAATTCAATATCTGCAAACGTTGTTTTTGATTCAATATAAACATGATGCCATCCGGTAAATGAAGCGGTGTTTAAGCTTGGTGTAATATCGAAAAGGGTAAATGGCAGATTGCTATTGCGAGGTGCTAGAGTATGTTGGTTACCGTCCACATACATCGTTTTCAAATTCTCACCATAACCCGCTAAAGTATTCGTACTGTCTACAAACACTTCAATTGCCAACCCATTCAACCGAACGATATCACTTACTAAAAACCATGTTTCTTGAACGCATTCATAATCCTTTACCCAAAATGAAATCGCTTTTACCCCATTTGGTATATCTGACGTGGTTAGATTAAACAACCCTTCACCAGACACGCCTTTTTTACTATGACCTATATTATTGACACCTGATTCGAATGTTCCCTCTGTTTGGAAATTTCCAATGTGTTTTGTGTCGTTGAAGGTTTCGAAGTATACTTGTCCCGATAAATTGTTTGGGTTTATCATTTGTGAGACATTAGAACCATCCAATACGGCATTCGCACTGTAATCCAATGATAAATTAACCTTGTTGTCTTTGATATAAACTTCCCCCAACCCAATTGTATCGATCCCCTTTGTTACCTGGAAATTTGTCAAATCGTATGTTTCCAAATGTTTGATATCTTTATCAAATGTTAATTCTATTAATCTATTGTTGCATAAATCCACATTGGTTAATTGTGCCCTGGATACGACCGCTGTTGAGCTGGAAACGGTTGAACCAGAACTATCTGTTGTCGAACCCGAACCACTTGAGCTGCTGGAAACCTGAACGGATATAACGTTCCCAGTAATAGTAACATTTTCACCAGCAATCAGACGGTCTCCTATGTTATTTGACAAATCTACAAAATAATCCCAACGAACGGCAGCAGATCCAATCGTTTGATGTAATTCTGGTAAATCATTTACTGGGTCCGGCGGTGGATTTACTAAACCATATACATTATCTGATGATAGTAATAAACCAGACATTATTTAATATAATATAAAATTAGACAAAAATTAAATTTATATTACACTCTTGGCAATTATTTTAATATCAGAAAATTCCTGATGTTTTGTATTGTTTTGGAATTGAGTTTTCGTTTGCCACCGCCTTTTCCTTTTATCATTAAACCATTCAAACAATTGGAATCTTCGGTGATACTATTGATGAGATTATACACTGATTTGTATATTTCTATTATTTGCATACTTGTATCTACGCTTACATGAGGTATTTGACTTAACATTATTACTTCTATATTCTCTGGAGTGATGTTGCCTTTCTTTTCACGCTTCACATATTTACTATACCTTAGAGATGGGTTTGAGTCTACTGATGTATTCAAAGTTTCTAGGACATTGCTATTTAGTGTTATATTCATTTTCGAGGGTGCTTCTTCGGAGGATGTTGTTCCTTCTATTGGCTTCAATTGAGTTGATTCTATACTCGTGTTTAATAGAACGTTTTCAAAATAAGGTTTTTTTGGTTTTGATTTGCCTATTTTTAATGCCATTTGAAGAAGAAATTCCGCTGTTTCTACCAATGTTGTTGTTCTAAAGATAGAAAACCCTTTGTAATACATCATACTTACTATAGCACTGTATATAGTTTCCCTTGAAATTTTTGTATACCGATTGTTCCACATTGATATATCTCCTTCTATTAAATAGATGATATTGTGATTATGAATATTACAATGTGATAGTCTGTATGACTGTTCTTTGTATCTACCGTCTTGTATTGAACTTGCTAAATCATTTATCGTTTTTCGTTCAATCATTAATAACTCCACATCATTTTTGTCCTTTATAATAATGTCAGATAGTGGTAAATTTTCGATTTCCACGTGTATTGGATTGTATTTACCATTCATTAATTTTACGGAGTTAACCAATTGGATAAGTTTTTTTTCTCTGTAATCAATTACTAATTTCATTTATTTATTATTGTTTGTCATTGTTTTAAATAAGTTATTTAAATAATTTATTTAAGATAAAGTTTATTAAACACGTGTTTTTTTTCTGTAGATACTTGCCGATGTTCTTCTTCCTGATGGCGTATATACCGCGCGTTGCTTCATTAGCTCACCAGGCGTCATTGAAAGATTTCTATTGAGTAATCGTTTCCTTTCTTTTTTAATACGCTGTTTTCTGGTCTTCCTAGCATTTCTAATCATTGTTTTTTTTGCCAGGTTTGAGTGTTTGCCCGAACCCCCTATTTTATTAAGATTGATACATTTGGTTGTGTATTTTCTTTTTGATCTGCCTTTGCCCTTTCTTTTGTTTCGTTTCAGTTTAATCTTTTTCATTGTTTTTTTCATTGTTTTTTTCATTGATTTCTTCATTATTTTGTTATATATTTATGCAATAAAAAAATGATTCTAATTGTTAATTAAATTATAACGTTAATGTTTGATTTGTATGTTGACACGTTCCACCTCCCCAACCACTTACGGACGGCGCATATACACCAAATGAAGTAAACACGCCAGCAGTAACGCCGACAATTACACATGTAATCAACCATCCTAAAGCTGTTTTGTAAAATACCTTACAATTAATACCGGAGCAATTTTTCACATTTTCCAATAATCCAACTCCTACCGTTGCTCCAACTTGGCAATGTGTGGTGGATAACGGTATTTTTAAACGACTGCCTACGATAACTACCAAAGCAGATGCTAATTCTATAGAAACACCACGCGATGGAGTTATTTTAATTAACTTTTCTCCTATCGCCATCATTATTTTTTTTCCATACAAGTACAGTCCAACAGCAATACCTATTCCACCCATTCCTAATATCCAATACGCGCTATCGTCCATATCATTTTTATTAGATATATCATTTGTTAAATATATCGTGTATATCGTGACAAATGGACCTATTGCGTTAGCTACATCATTCGCTCCATGACTAAATGAATCACACACTGCTGTGAATATTTGAAGATATTTAAACGCATTTTCAGTTCTATTATCAAATTTCTCAGCATTCGAATGTAAGCTCACAATTCTCTCTAATTCATTTTCATTTTTGATGTTTAAATTTTGCTTATCGTTTATTATGTTTTGTGCGGTCATTTCAATGCTTGGATGTCCCTCGATATCATTGTCGTTGTGTAAATTATTTATGTAGGATTTTAATTTTGGTACCAATGGGACCGTAACAATGGCAATAAAACCACCGGCACCAAAAGCTATAGCAAACGCCACTCCCAATGGTGTTTTATCTAAACCTAATCCTTTCGCACCTTTATATATTATAAAAAATGTGTTTATAGTAACAGTTGACCCAATTAACACCGGGTATATATAATTAATCCGGTTTGTTTCAAATTTATGTCGCAATACAAGTTTTCTAGTCAACCAGAAAACAACTGTCGCTATTATGGCTGAAAAAAACGGCGACAGAAACCATGACATGACTATACCACCAACACCTCCCACATAAGGGAATGTGTCTATTGCTTTATACCATATAACACAGTTTGCGCCTTTTATTGCTATTGTCATTCCTACCATACCTCCGACACAGGAGTGTGTTGTTGATACTGGCATTTCGTATTTGCTTGCAAGAAACAACCACAGTCCAACCGCCAATACTACCCACATACAACCATACATTAATAATTCAGGCTGTGATTCGAAGCATTTGTAATCCGCTATACCTTTTCGTATAGTATTTGTAACGCGACTCCCCATTAAAACGGCACCAGCAGTTTCAAATATAACAGCCAGCGCGACCGCTTGCTTTATGGTAAGTGCCTTTGATCCAACAGAGGTAGCAAACGCATTCGCAGCATCGTTGGCACCTATACCCATCGCCGCAAAAAAAGAAAATAACCCCCCTATAATTAATATCCAAGTATACATATATTACTTGTTTTGGTTGGAATGTATTTAAATATATTTTTTATATATTTAAAGACCATTAATGCTTTTTCTTTTTTTTAACATGATCTCTTAATTCTTTTATCGACATTTCAAATAGTTGTTTCTTCTTCTTTTTCTTACCCTTCTTGTATTTTTTCTTTTTTATTTTAGTTTTGCTGTTTCTTTTTCTCCGCACTTTTTTTGTTTTCTTCTTTGATTTGGGGAGAGATATTTTCTTCCTTTTTGTCTTTTTATGTTTTTTAGCCCGTTTTTTGGTTTTGTTGTTTTTATGGATGTTGTGCTTCTTTTTCCCTCCAAGCAAGGGCATCTGACCACCCATTAAAGGAGCTATTGGAACTTTAGATGGCGAGGGGTGCACCATCTTGCCTTCGTAGTAATCTAATTCCATAGGTTTACCGGTTCCCGTGCTTTTATCTAATGGCGGTTTGTCATTGGTTGTATAATCAGATTGTTTACCTTCTTGATGGTTTCTACTAAATTTATATATTTCCAATAACTCCATAATACTTTTTTCTGCATTCTGTAATAGAACGGGGAATATATTCTTGATTTCAACATTTCCTTCTGGAAACAAATTATTTAAATCACTCATAGAAATTACCTCTATGTCTGCTGTATCCGTTGTATATAATTCGTTGTAATACTCTTCATATGTATTATTAATGGTAGTTAGTTTATTATTATAATCATACAAGACATCATACAACCGTATAGCATCATTATATTTACTCGATACAATATCTGGTTCATACTCCAACACAGGTTCATTATTAAATATATTTCTATCTTTTAATTGTTGCCATATTTTATCATTATCATTATATTCGTCATCCGTGTCTGTTTCAAATCCGTGTTTAATGTTAAATAAGTCTTGTATTTTTTTTGTTGTTTCAGGCGATATACTGGTAATAAATACCTTGATTTTAGAGAGTAATGGGTCGTCCCTGTCGTAATTAATTTCTTTTAAAAAATTAGTGTTTGTTTCAATGGATTGTTTACCACCATTCAGTTTAATGTTTTCAATCACTACCTTCTCTTCAATAAAATTATCTATTATCAATTCGTTTATCTTATGAAAAATAGCAATTTCATTGTAATGTTCTAATATTAGATTATGAATATCTTCATATACAGTATCTTCATATACAGTATCTTCATTAATACGGGGTTTTTTTACGCTTTGTTTATCGGTTGGATCGTCTCGTGGTCGTTTTACTGTTGTTGTTGTTGTTGCTACCTTTTCTTCACCGTCACCGTCCCCACCTGTTTGTAATACAGTATTTAACTGTTCAACTGCTGTATCAATTATTGCTATTATACTGTTTAATTTATCGGATAATGGATTTACTTCTACATTTTCTACCATTTTTAAAAGTTTACCTCTTGTTTTCATTAAAAATGAATTTCCGCCAATGTTTATCTTAGAACGACGCCCTTCACCTTCTGGAACAATTGTTTTGTATTTTCCTGTCTTACCCCTCAATCCATGTAATATCATTTTTAATCTGTCTCGATTGTTTATTTTATCTTTAAATTGATACTCATCTATTTTTTTTGTTAACTTATTTATTTTAATAATCGTTTTATCAATATTGTTTTGTAAGGTTATGTGATTATTAATATCAATCGCTTTGTTTTTATCATATACATCATTTATCAACAAAGTTAATGAGTAAACAAACTCATATATTTCGTTTTTATAGAAATTTATGTATAGAAATTTCAAAAAATTCTTATATGTTTCATTATTAAATGGTACATCATTATTAAATGGTATATTAAAGTCGTATATGTTTAATTTATCAAATGGTTTAACCATTTCAATGTATTTATTTATTAATGTTGAATTGTTTTTTTTAATTGTTTTTAATTCTTTTTCTTGATTTAACTCAATAGACGCTTGTCTATTTTTTTCATTTTTTAATTTTTCTTTAAGTTGTTTTTTTGCGTCACTACTTAAAATACTTTTATGAATCGCAATTGTAAGACCAGAACCTGGAATTTCTTTGTCTCTAAAATGATTACAATATACAATAACCGGTGTTTTATATAATATAGCATGTCCTAACAAAGGCCTGTCATATGTAACCAACCAAGGTATTTTGCCTTCTTTTTGTAAGTATCCACAATATAGTGCCTGTATTGCGTCTCCGAATCGTTTCATTAGATAGTGCATATCTGTATATTTTTTTGCTTTTGTTTCTTCTTTTTTAAGCTGTTTAAAACTGCTGGTGCTATTTATTGTTTCAAATAATTTGTTTAATAAGTCTCTCAACATTGCTATAGTTTGTTGTTTTTTATCTGATTTTTGAAGAAAGGTGTGAGGAACCGCATATTTCTTTTTAGCATGTTTTTTTGTATTTTGATTAGGATTAATTAAAGCATACGCTTTGTGATTTTCACCTGTGTACAATGTTATATCACAATTACTAGAAAACAAAACTGTATTGTTTTCTTCAATATTTATAATGGGATACTTACTGTTCTCGTAATTAGGAATTTCCAATACTTCTTGAATGCTATTGTAATATACCTTGTCAACATCACTATTATCCGTTGTTAACTTGTCCTTGGTTTTAGGGTTACTTTTACCGGCAGGATCTATCCTTGTAGCAGCACAATCCAACCAATTGAAATAATGTGTATAGTTATTTATAGCATCAAATAAGCCTTTTTGCGTATCAACAACGAGTTCTATATTACGATATGGAATACGTCCGTTGTTATTTGGAATTTCATCATTGGTTTTAATTTCATCAAATAGCATTTCGATTGCTGTGTTAATAGGATTTTTTCCGTTTGTTCCATTTGTTCCATCATAATTAATAAAAGTATACTCGCTTAAAATATTATTAGTTGGTAACTCTTTATTAGAACCCATAGTCCAATGTTTCATTTCATTTCTTTTTAAACCTATTACATTTTCTAAATATTTATCTTCATCTCTAACACTACATTTTAAATTAGATTTAGTTGGATTTATTAGATTATTGCTTTTCATTGCCGTTTTTAACTCTGCAAAAGATATATTTTCTTTAAAATCATGAATATTATCAAGCAATGAAGCACAATACATAATATTCTTATATTCATCATGCGGCAATTTCTTATTCTCATCACTATTTAAATGAATATCTAAATAATTGGATGCAAATGATGTCATATTCTATATATAAGTAATTGATTATATTATTTATCAAACTAGTTTAAATACAGTTTGGGAATAATATATATTATGTCAGCAATTATCAGCAAAGAAATTATTCAAGACGGAGATGTTAGTAAGGAAGAAGAAGATTATATATTTAATCCCTACAATGAAAACAATATGGAAATAACAGAAGCAGAAGTTTCTGTTATTTTAAAGAAATATGGGTTGCCTAGCACGTTCCATAACTTCAATTTATACAAACGAGCATTTATTCATAAATCGTACTGTAAACGTCCTAAATTAGAGAATGAAGAAAACGGTGTTATTATTGCCGAACAACCAGATGGATGCATGACACTTAAAACCAAATCCAATGAACGGTTGGAATATTTGGGAGATGGTGTGTTGGAATGTATTACTAAATACTATTTGTATCGTAGGTTTCCTAAGGAAAATGAAGGGTTTTTAACCGAAAAGAAGATCGCTCTGGTGAAAAATGAATCCATTGGAAAAATGGCATACGAGATGGGATTAAATAAATGGTATATTCTGTCCGCCAACGCCGAAGAAAAGAAAACCAGAACCAATCTTAAAAAATTGGGCTGTTTGTTTGAAGCCTTTTTGGGTGCTTTGTTCTTGGATTTCAACAAAATTCAAATTCATGATGAGGGAAAGTGGTTTGATAATGTATTTGTAACTGGTCCTGGTTTTCAAATGGCGCAAACCTTTGTGGAAAAAGTATTTGACGAACATGTAGATTGGATGAATTTGTTACAGAAAAATGACAATTACAAAAATTTGCTACAAGTTAAGCTCCAAAAGGCATTTCAAGTCACCCCTATTTACAGAGAAATGAGTGAATGGGACGAAGATGTTGGGTATCATATGGGAGTGTTTTTATGTATAGGTTACAATCAGCACAATGTAAATTTACATTCATTTATGAAGGTTAATGATTTAGAGAAAAAATACAAAAATAGCAATGTTTTAGAAGATATTGAATATTATTTGGAAAATGTAGACAACAATATCTTCCTGTATTTGGGAGAAGATACTCACAAAATCAAGAAAAAAGCAGAACAATCCGCATGTTTAAAAGGATTGAAACTATTGGAAGGACAATAATGAAAAATCGTCTCATTCATAAAATTACATAAATCATATGTAATTTTATATAAAAACAAAACTTTTATTATAAGTAAATAATATATACAATGAGTTCTCTTCTCGATAGATTAAAAGTTAAAAATATACCAGAGAAAAAGACAGAGTATAAAATTTTAATACCTAGGAAGGCGAGGACATCTCTCCCTTCAAAGCAAAGAAAAGACCCCGTTACATTGAATGATACAGACGGTTCTGATAATATTTTTAAACCTAAGAAAACATTGGAATCCGATAAAAAAGACAATAAAGTTGCGATCGTAGACATGACAGACAATGATATGGATTTTTCCAATTTTTTCAGACAGGCAAGGGGGATGATTTTTGTCGATGAAAACCCAAAGAATGTAGACGAAAAGTATGATTCCGATCCAGAAGAACAAACAATGGTTGACTTTGATGAACCATTGGGGAGAGATGATGATAAAAAGGAAGAGGTAGAAAAGAAGGCCAAGAAGGATGAAATAAAAAAGAAAGATAAAAAAGATAAGAAAAAGGCAAAGGATGGTGATGATGATAAAACAGAAGATGCAAAGATAGGGGATGATGATGATGATAAAACAGAAGATGCAAAGATAGGGGATGATGATGATGACAAGGACGAGGAAAGAAAAGTGGTAACGTCCATTGATAAAATGGATGATGCAAAATATTTTACTGACTTACGTGTAGAGAGTGTTATTATTGGGGATTCCACCATAAAACAACGCCTTCCACCTGTTAAACGAAAAATCAATATTAAAGCAAATTCTTACTATTTAAACAATCGTAAAATATTCACTAACTTCATCAATTCGTTGTTCCTACCATACAAAACTAAAAAAGAGAACAAGAGTGGAAAAGAAGTAAAATTATTCACACATCAAGAAATTATAAGGGATTATATTAATTTGTACTCTCCTTACAGAGGATTATTAATTTACCATGGGCTGGGGTCTGGAAAATCATGTGGTTCTATTGGAATCGCTGAAGGACTGAAGAATGATAAACAAATATACATAATGACACCCGCCTCTCTTCAGATGAATTATGTGAAAGAATTGAAAAAATGCGGTGACCCAATTTACAGAACAAACCAATACTGGGAATTTGTAGAAACAAAGGGGAATGCTGAATTGGAAGAAACACTCCATAAAGTTTTGGGTATCAGTTTAAAATATATCCGAAAACAAAAAGGAGCATGGATGGTTAATGTTAAGGAAAAATCTAATTACAATCTCTTATCTGAAGTACAGCAGAAATCATTGGATAAACAGATTAATGAAATGATTATGAAAAAATACAGGTTTTTCAGGTACAATGGTATGCGATTGGACCATCTGGCAAAATTGGAACAAGAAGCCGAAGAAGAACACGGACGTTCCAACCCATTCGATCACAAAGTCGTCATTATCGACGAAGCACATAATTTCATCAGTAGGATTGTTAATAAATTAAAAAGCAAAAAAACAAAAAGTTTGTCTGTGAAATTATACGAATACATCATGGATGCTATTGATTGCAGAGTAGTATTCTTAACTGGGACTCCAATGATTAATTATCCAAATGAAATTGGCATATTGTTTAACATGCTAAGAGGATACATCAATACGTACCATTTCAAAATCGATGTTAAAACAAAACAAAAGGTAAATGTGGATTATATCAGAAAAGCGTTGAAGAATAATCGTTTGGTCGATTACATCGATTATAAACCAACTACAAGGATGCTAAGTATAACGAGAAATCCGTTTACATTTGAAACAAAATTGGATAGATCCCGCGAATACAATGGGGTCGCTATGGGAGAGAAGAACAAAGTAAGTGAAAAAGAATTTATCAAAAAATTGAAAGAAACGTTGTCAAAAAATAAGATTAAGATAAATGCGGATGCGGTGAAGGTGGAAAAAAACAAGGCACTACCAGATACGTTTGCTGGATTCAACAAATTGTTTATTAATCCAGCCAACGGCAACATGGTGAATAACGATTTATTCAAGCGCCGTATATTGGGATTGACGTCATATTTTAGAAGTGCAAAGGAAGAATTACTTCCTGAATTCAATCCTGAAAAGGACATTATCATTGATAAAATACCAATGAGTAATTACCAATTGGGAGTTTATGAAACCGCGCGTGATATAGAAAGAAAAGAGTCAGACAACAACGCAAAACGCAAAAAGAAGGCCGAAAATGAAAATGTATTTGAAGAGGGAACGTCCACTTACAGAATATTTTCAAGGTCATTCTGTAATTTTGTGTTTCCCATTGACATCGAACGACCCCTTCCTATGAAGAGAAAGAAGAAAGATGGCAATATAAACATCAAGAATCTAGACGAAGACTTATTGGATAATGCCGACGTTAATGAAAGGGTAAATAATGTTGATGGGAGGTTTCAAGTAGATGATAGCGAAGCCATAGAACAAATGGTTAACGATGACTATGGTGAACGAATTGAAAATGCTATGAAAATGCTGGAAGATAAAGCTAATTTGTATCTAACCTACGATGCTTTGAAAACGTACAGTCCTAAATTTCAAAAGATTTTATTCAATATTCAAAAGGATGACCATAAAGGATGTCATTTGATTTATTCTCAATTTAGGACATTGGAAGGTATTGGGATATTGAGTTTGATTTTGAAACAAAATGGGTATTCTGAATTCAAAATAAAAAAAGACGACAGTGGTAAATGGTTGATTGATATGACACAGGAAGAATTGAGTAAGCCCAGTTTTGCCCTTTACACAGGTACCGAAGATGAAGAAAAGAAGGAGATTATTAGAAATATTTTCAACAGTAATTGGGGGATTGTGCCGTCCACATTGAGAGACCAATTGATGGCAATGAATAAAAACAATTTTTATGGAGAAATCGTCAAGGTGTTTATGATTACCAGTAGTGGAGCAGAGGGCATTGATTTGAAGAATGTTCGATACGTTCATATTGTCGAGCCATATTGGCATCCAGTCAGGAAGGAACAGGTTATTGGTCGTGCTGTTCGCATCAATAGTCACATTCAATTGACTCCTGAATTTAGAAATGTAAAAGTATTCATGTATTTGATGACCTTTTCAGAAAATCAATTGTTGGGCGATAAGAATGGTGAAACAAAGGAGGACCGCGAACCTAAGGTGTCGCAAAGGTTACAAAGCAGGGATGTTAGTAAGTTTGATGAAAACCTTGTTATTACAACCGACGAGTCGTTGCACGAAATTAGTACTATCAAAGAAAATGTGAAAAAAGACATCTTAAAAGAGATCAAAAGTTCTTCTATCGACTGTTCTATTCATAATTCCGGTAATACTGAAATTGCTTGTTACTCCTTTTCAAGCAATAATCCTAACGATTATTTAACCGTTCCCTCTTTTAAGAAGGACCAAAAGGATAAATTTAGAAAAAAAAATATCAAAAAGATGACTTGGACGGCAAAACCGGTAATAATAGATGGTAAAAAATACGCTTTTAAAAGGGACGCACCGGACGTGAAAACTGGCGAACTGTATGATTACGACAGCTACGTTCAAGCAAAAAGTTCAGGGGTCAATCCAGTATTGGTTGCTAAATTGGTGCCTCATCCGACAAAACCCAACAAAATTAGACGGGTGTATGTTTAATGTTTAATGTTTAATAAAATTATAATTGATACGTTATAATTTTATTGCCAATAATTGATTGTATTTGTTGTTTTGTTTATTATCCTGAACTTACACTTACACTTCAATTGTTGAATTGTAGTTGATATATGGTTTTAAATCAATCAATCGTTTTTTTATTATGTAACGATTTGATATCTCGTAATAGGGTTCATCCAATATTTGCATAACCAAATTGTATATGGTCGGTACCAATAATTTATAATTATTAAAACATAATTTTATTATATTGTTTATTGATTTTGTCTTTTCGTCGCTGTTTCCATTTTCATCAAATTCCACTACCAACATTTTGAAATTATCATAAAATTCTTTTTCCCGTTTTATTTTTGTCATTGAACGAGTCACACGTTTTTCTACACTAGTACGAGTCGTCGATGGTTTCAATTTGAACGTATTCGTAATGTCACCCCTACATACAGGACACGTATTTTTTATTTCTCTCCAAATTTTTAGACAAGAATCGCAAAATATATGTCCGCAATTGGTTTTCATTAATGATTTATCTGTATAACATATCCCACACTCCATTGATTTACTATTTATATTAATCTTTAATATTTTTTATTTCGTATATGTATAATGAATTTAACAAAAACTGATGTTGTGAACGTGATGAAACAACTCACTGAAAAATTATCCAAAATGGAAGATATCCAAAATTCCGAAGGGGAAGGGGAAGGGAAAAGCGAAGGGGAAGGGGAAGGGAAAAGCGAAGGGGAAGGGAAAAGCGAAGGGGAAGGGAAAAAGGAAGGATTTGTGAATATGAAAAGCGATACAACTGTAAGGAACACGTTCTACGTTACATATGTTTTCTTTTTAACAACCGCTACAATCACTTTCATTGAGGCCATGAGGACAAAAGACATAAAGGCACGTCATATTCTTAATTTAGAAACAGCTATTTCCGTTATTGCTGCTTATTTTTATGGTACGTTTATCGAAAAAGTTAATAAAAAACAGCTCAATTACAAGGACATTAATATGACACGATACCTTGATTGGTCCATGACTACTCCCATCATGCTTTTGGTATTGGTTTTGGCCTTCTTATATAATACAGGAGGACGATTGCGACTGGGGACATTTGCTACTATTTTGCTATTGAATTTTATAATGCTTGGTTCCGGGTATTTGGGAGATATTGGAAATATACCTAAAATGACTGGATGGGGGGTCGGATTTGGTGCTTTCTTTGCCATGTATTATTATATTTATACTACATTTTTGAAAGGCAAGTATAAGTTTGATAACAGTATATTATATTGGGCCTTCTTCATCCTATGGAGTATGTATGGATTGTTGTATTTGGCCGATGAAAAAATTAAAAATGTCGGGTACAATATACTTGATTTGTTTGCCAAATGTTTTGTTGGTATATTCTTTTGGGCTTACTTTACTAAGGTCATTACTTTGTAAATGACGATACATTGATAATTTACAAATAAAAATTAATACATTGTGTTAATTTTTATTTTATTCATTTTTATTTTATTCATTTTTATTTTATTCATTTTTATTTTATTCATTTTTATTTTATTCATTTTTATTTTATTCATTTTTATTTAATTCATATTTAATTCACCTTTTTGAGACGGGACGGTTATTTTTTGGGGGGCTATTTCACTGTATTTCATCTCCAATTCCTCGCATTTTATTCTTAACTTATCGTATTTTTCATTTAGTATGGTAAATTTTGCTTCCACCCTTGCCTCTAACTTAGAAATCATCTGTTTTTCTAATTCTTCGCGCATAGGAATTGATACGTGTGATTTCTGTTTTAATTTTAACTTGCCTAATAAATCATGAACCATTGGGATTTTTTTTGATTCATTCGTGGTATCTGTTGTTAAATCAAACGACACTTTTTTATTGGAAGATGTTGTTTTCAAAATCGAATTGGGAGACTCTTCTATGATTAATTTTATGGGGTTCGTGTCTGAACCAGAATTTGTTTTAGTTTCAGATGGATTGATCCAATCTGGTGGTTTTTCACTATACGTATTAGTAATTCGCTCCAATTCCTTTGCACGGTCTTCCAATGTCTGGTTTATAACATTATCTATGTTTTTCATAGGCGTATCTTCGATTGTGTCGCTAAAATCAATTTCCTTTGGTTTTTTTGGATTCAACATAGTATCATATTGTTGTTTGTAGTTATCGAAATTACCCCCTTTTTGCAATGTACTTGGACTTTGGAATTGCGATGGTTTTTTCAATACCATTGTATTCTTTTCAGTTTGTTGCTGCTGTGTACTCAGGTATTGATAACAAGTCGCGAGTAATTCCTTGTTCATTGACTGTAGGGTTGGATAATTGAATCTTCTTTCATGATAATTTTGTAGCTTATCATTGAAAAATTTGACGAACAAAGGCTGTCTTACGGTATTTCTATTAAACTCTGATTCTAATATATTTATTAATAAACTTATATTTGTTTGGCTGTTTATAGACATAATATACGATTTATATTATGTTATTAAATTAGATTTAAATCGGTTTATTAAAAAATCTTTTACGCAATCTTAACATGTAATTGTCCGTTATTTTGTTCCTCTGGAACTTTTCAAAGCATTTGTTACGGATCATCTGTGTTATAAAATACATACTATACATTCCACATTCACTGTGTCCGAATTGGTGCCTTCTCTTATTTTCTAAATACTTGTACTTCTCTCCCATTTCACTAGATTGTTTGGTTACAGTGTTGATAAATTTCTTTATTTGTGCCGGAGGTTTATCACCATAGCTGTCAAAGTAATAAACGGTTTTTTTGTTTACATTTATAAATAATGCAACCCAATGCGATCCGGATTTATAATGAGGGTCTAAATTAAAAATTACTCCTATTTTTTTATGTTTGTTGGCAATATGTTTTTTCAGACTAAACTCACACAATTCGTCCCATACACATTCTCCGAACATTCTATGACTATCGTAGTCGATGGGACTGGGACCTATGAATTTAAAGCATGAGTACTTTCTCTCCCACTGTGCCATAACTTTTACAATATCCAGACTTGAAAGCCATTCATTAGGATTTTTTAACCATGATTCCGGCATTTCCGGTGAAAAGGTTAAATCATAAATATTACTTGGCAATCCCTCCTTTACACAAAGATGTTTTAACCAGCAAGATTCTCTCTTACACGCATGTTCGTGTTCCATTACAGAACGCAATGATTTCCAAATTATATATGGGTCGTCGCACACTATCTTATGGTCCGGGTGTTTTTTATTCCACAAATCACGTATTTTCATTAACGTTGATTTTGAATAACATGTATATCCCAGTCCGTCTGAATTAACCGCGCACATATCTGTTTTCTTAATATTTTCATTTACCTTTTTTATACTGGTCGATATTTTATGGTTGTGTTTGTGTGAACAAGATGACTTTTTTTTTCTTGTTTTGGTATTGATTTTTCTTTGATTTTTCTTTGTTTTATTTTTAATAGGCATCTTATATTTTTTATAGATTATTTTTATTGGTAAATTATTAATATATAATGTAATAATTGAATTATCAGGTATATATATCGATGGATAAGTATATACTATATTAATTAAGTTCATTATGATTAAAAATAATTGAAGAAAACGCATTTACACCTGTCTAATAATAGTTAAAATAACAAATAATGTTTAATATATTTAATAATAATCTTTGTTTTTATTCGTCAGAAAGATCGCTTATCATTAAGTCAATTGCCTTCTTTAACTTTTTTTTATTTTTTCTCTTCTTTTTTGCCATTGCTACAGCACTTGTTTTGGATTTTATTTCTACATCTTTTTCTTGATATTTTATGTCCTTTAAATTATAATCTTTTTGCTTTGGTATGTGTATTTGAGGTTCTTTTTTTACGATATGTTTTATAACAAACTTATCTAAATTGTAATCATTTTTCCCAATCTTTTTAAACATCAATTCATCAGGGTTATCATCCTCTTCTTTTTCTTTGTAAGGGAGAGATGTTTGTACTTCCCCTTCCAATTCTTTGTACTCATTTTGGATAATTTCATTTTTATCAACCATCTTAAAATGGTCTATTAAAGTTAAACAAAAATGGTCGAATGCTTCATTAATAGTAGCGTTCTCCTTTCCTCCTCTTAATAATTCCTTGCATTTTTGAAATATTCTCTTTTTATAAAATTCAACATCTTTTCTATCGACTACATCACAGTTGGCGTCGGTTTTGGATTTATTTTTACCCATGTTGGTTAGATACAACAAATCAATAGAATTAGTGCTATTACTCATAATATTTATATATTTTTGAATATATAAATATTTACTTATTTATACCAATTACCAAATCCAATCGCGCGATATTACAAATCTTTGGTTTGTTGGCGAGTATGATTGGCAAATAAATTAGTTGCTAAATTACACTTATTAGGATTGAACGGATTAAAAACTTCTCTTTTGTTTAATTGTTTGAATGGGACCACTTCGTTCGTTGAATAATTTTGTTCTCTGTATAAACCACTATTTGTACCAGGAACATAATCGTGCTTTCCTCCTTTCTGCAATGGCGCGAATCTATTAAATAACAATGATTCATGATCTACGTTATTGGCGTATCCACTGTATGGAGCAGAACTTCCAGGATTGAATGTGGCGGATGAATTGTATACCGAATATTTCATTTTATTTACAGATGATTCTTTCCTACAGTCAACAATTGGCATTACTACTTTTCTGGTGGAAGCAGGGTGTGCTATATAAGCAGATTCAAGGGTTTTTGAAGGAAGATTGCGCTGAGCCATTGGCTTACTTATAAAACTACGAGTGTCTACATTTCTATATACATATTTCCTGCCGGTTGGCTCAGGAGACTTTGATTTGGGCTTTGATTTTGATTTATCGGATTCGCTCATTTATATATATAAATTATGATAATAAAATATATTAAATACATTTTTTCAATTAATTTAATATATGTGTGGAATATTTGCCTTCTTAAATAATAAGAAATGTCAGGAATGCGCATATGATTATTTCATGAAGGGTGTTGGAAGAGGACCGGACACGAGTCGTTTTCAATACAATTTACTAGATACAAATAATAAAACACCAATAACTATAGGATTCCATAGACTCGCTATAAATGGTTACGGAGACGACATGTCCGACCAACCATTTGATATAGACGATTGTACTCTAATATGCAATGGCGAGATATACAATTGGAAAGAATTGTACGAAAAAATAGGAGTCACTCCATCTACTAAATCCGACTGTGAGATTATTATTCATTTATACCGACAATTTGGCATTGAATACACTCTACAATTATTGGACGGTGTGTTTGCGTTTGTTCTGTTTGATACAAAGAAAAATAAATTATTTGTCGCGAGGGATTTATACGGTGTTAGACCATTGTTTATCGGGGATAGTAATGAGGATGATTGTGCTGAAACAAGCTATTATTTTTCTTCTGAGATGAAGCAAATTGCGTTTGATAATATGAATTATGTAAAACAATTTACACCGGGTACATATTCCACATTTCATTGCAACAATGACGAAGTATTTACGTTTGTTTCCAATAAAAGGTTCTTAGACGTACCTTCTGTTATTAATACATCCTATAAACTAGATAATCCATCGTATTATAATGATATTTACAACGCTTTATCAGACGCGGTTGAAAAAAGAGTGGATAACACCGATAGAGAGTTGTGTTGTCTATTGTCTGGTGGTTTGGATAGTAGTCTAATCACCGCTCTTGTAAATAAACATTACACGAAATACAACCCAGGGAAAAAACTTCATACATGGTCGATTGGTATGAAGGGTAGCGAGGACTTGAAGTACGCTCAGAAGGTGGCGGATTATTTGGGAACCGACCATCACGCAATTGAGTTGGAAAAAAGTGAGTTTTTAGAGGCCATATCAGAAGTGGTGTATACCATAGAAAGTTATGACACTACTACGGTGAGGGCAAGTGTAGGCAATTGGCTTGTTTCTAAATACATCAAAAATTGTAGTGACGCCAAAGTGGTATTCAATGGCGATGGTAGTGACGAAGTGTGTGGGGGGTATATATATTTCCACTGTGCCCCCAATTGTTTGGAATTCGATAAAGAGTGTAAACGACTGTTAAAAGACATCCATTATTTTGATGTTCTACGTTCGGATCGCTCTATTTCAAGTCATGGATTGGAGGCGAGGACACCGTTCTTGGATAAAAACTTCGTTCAAACATACTTGTCTGTGCCTTCACACATACGCAATCATAGTGAAAACAATCAATGTGAAAAATATATATTGAGGAAAGCGTTTGATAGGGATGGACTATTGCCAAAAGAAGTGTTGTGGAGAACTAAAGAAGCGTTCAGCGACGGTGTAAGTAGTGAGAAAGAAGCATGGTTTGAAACAATTCAAAAAAAACATAAGGACGAGCCTGGATTTTATAAACAGGAATTTTTAAAACATTACAGTGGGAGAGAAGACACCATCCCCTACTATTGGATGCCCCGGTTTGTTGAAGCAACGGATGCCAGTGCTAGGACCCTGGATATTTATAGTAAAGTCAATAATTCCAATGATGATACAGAAAAACTAACTAAATAATACAAATTATATTAAATACAAATTATATTAAATACAAATTATATAATTTATATATTAAATGAGTGTAGCAGCGCCTTCCGATGACTATTTATACAGTGTCTCCCCGTCAGAAAGACCACCAAATAACCCTTTAAACCGTCCGTTGACCGTTGTATTTTGTCTGCCCGGCAATAAGTTTTCAAACCATTTTCTTCAATCCTGGAGCGAATTGTTGTGCTATTGTATAACACATAATATTAGACCAATTATATCGTGTAAACAAAGTTGTAACATCTATATGGTTAGAAGCATGTGTTTGGGAGCAGATATGATGCGAGGAACAAAACAAAAACCATTTGATGGTAAACTGGATTATGATTTTATAATGTGGATTGACAGCGATCAAGTGTTTGGCGTTCAGCAATTTTGCAATTTATTGCGTCATAACAAGGACGTTGTTTCTGGAATGTATTTAATGAAGGGTGGAAATCAATTTGCGGTTGTTGAAAACTGGGACGAGGATTTTTTTATTAAGAATGGTTATTTTGAATTTTTAGACAAGGAGAAGTTAGGCAAATGGATGAAGGAAAACCACTGTGGTGAGCCAAAGTTGATATCCCAGAATAATGGTAACCCCATTTATGATTATAGAGAATGTGAATTTCCACTAATAAAAGCATCGTACACTGGTATGGGGTGGATGTTAATAAAGAAAGGAGTGGTTGAAAAATTAGATTATCCATGGTTTGAATCAGAAACATTCCGTTACAAAAAAGTAGTAGATGGCAAGGAAATTGAAATCGCCGATTTTTGTATGGAAGACGTTGCGTTTTGTAAAAAATTAGAGAGATTGAATATCCCTATATATGTCGATGTTAAGGCGATTGTGGGACATGAAAAAAGTATTATTTATTAAACAGTCTGATAAAATATAATAATTGATATTATATTTTATATTCAATATGTATATGAAATTGATAGAAGTAGCCGAATATTTATTTTTGTTTTTCACATACTCAGGGTACATTTTGTTTTTCTTAGCATTTACGGGCACATGGAAAAGTGCACCATTGTATTTAGAAGAGGTCAATAATTATTATAAAATAGTGGTAAGCTTAGTATTATTGTATATTTTTAATCCTTACTTAAAAACTGAAATTAAACCAGTTCATGAACGTATGGCCTTCAATGCTGGTTTATATTTATTGCTGTCATCGAATTTATTATTGTTATTTAATCGTGTAGTTAAAACAACACAAATGGGGCATGAAATTTTGGAAGTGGGGACAAAGGATATTATAGAGTCAGGTGCTAAATTTATTAAAATTAACTGAATAAATAAACAATTATATGTTGATTATATATAATGGAGTATATAAAATCAACCATTATACTTTTGCTGTTGGATTCAGTGTATTTAAATATGGTAAAAAAACATTTCAATATATTGGTAAAATCAATACAAGGATCTGATATTAAAATAAATATGAAGGCAGCGGTGGCTTGTTATTTGGTGCTTGCGTTTGCAATTAATTACTTTATCATTAAAGACAACCGGTCCGTTTTTGATGCGTTCTTATTAGGGTTTGTGATATACGCAGTATTTGATCTTACAAATATGGTAATATTTAAAAGGTGGGACATTATATCGTCGTTGATGGATATGTTATGGGGTGGGATATTATTTGCCACAACCACATTTTTAACATATAAATTATAATTTAATTAATGCTTTTAATTAAATTATATTAAAATCGAACAACATGATTCATTTTCATAACAAATGATGGTAAATTTATACCAATCGTGATACCAATTGCCGACGATGTTAATATTAAATCATTGGTAATATTTTCATCCTTTCTAAATCTTAAATATTGAACCAACGCTTCAAAGACGTATTCTTTATACGCGAAGAGGAGAACAGAAATAAAAAACAACTGACCTACCACATTTATAAGCATGTTTAAAAATGTGCGTTGAGTGTTTAATGGGTCGAACAAACGCATTGACAATTTTGTCACTGTAAACGTTCCAAAAACCCAAAGCACTACCATTATAAACATATCAAACCAAACAAAATGCTCTATTAACTTATCATCTTTCTGTAGTAATTCATTTGTATACGAGGACATTTCCATTTTAGTATATAATATATTTATATTTATTTTTCTAGATAATCTAAAACTGTTAAAATAACGTTTTCCTGTTGGCTAATTTTTTGAAATACTATAACTTCGTCGTATTTAACTTGAAACACATTATAATTATTTTTACACTGTAGGTGTAATTTGTTTTTTTCAAATATAATGTCTATCAAAAAAGCACCATTTGTTAATTTTATATTGTCTGGGTCTTTCAAGTTTATCCATCTTAAATATTGTCCTGGTTGGAAGTCGTTTACATCACTACAATAACGGTAGTGTTTCAGTTTTTTATGATATTTCTTCAACTTATCTCTATCCAATTGTAAGCTTTGGAGAACATCGTTTTTATGTTGGTTTATCTTATTGGAAGTTAACTTGATGATAGATGAATTGCTTTCATTTTCAAGTGCATCTAATAATGTATCATCGTCAATACTCATTATACATATTATAATAATAATTTTAAATATTATTGTATTATTGAATAATTTTTGAAAAAGTCTCTAAAAAAAGTCTCCAAAAAAAGTCTCCAAAAAAAGTCTCCAAAAAAAGTCTCCAAAAAAAGGCTCCAAAAAAAGTCTCCAAAAAAAGTCTCCAAAAAAAGTCTCCAAAAAAAGGCTCCAAAAAAAGGCTCCCTTAGAACGTTTTTTTGCGCAAACTTTTTTTCGATTTTGGATTTTGGACATTTCAAAATTGTCCAAAATTGAAATCTCAAAAAACTTTTGGAAAAAAAATCGTTCTAAGGGAGCCTTTTTTTGGAGACTTTTTTTCATGAGACCATAACTTTTTTGGAAAAAAAGAGACAATGTGATGAAGAATGCTCTGAAAAAGTGAAAAAAGTGAAAAATGGCTCAAAAAGTGCAAAAACGCTCAAAAAGTGGCAAAAATGGCTATTTGAAAAAAAGTCTCCAAAAAAAGGCACCCTTAGAACGATTTTTTTAAAAAAACTTAGAAATATTTTCTTAATTTATATAAAAATGACGAAAAAAAACATGAAAACGAGCAAAAACGAGCAAAAACGAGCAAAAACGAGCAACTTTTTTTTTTGTGAAAAATGTGATTATAAGACATCTCGTAGGTCGAACTACGATAGACACCTTGAGAGCATAAAACATTTAGAAAAAACGGATGTCAAACCCAAAAAGTGGCAAAAATCGGCCAAAAAAAGTGTTTTTAAATACTGTGAACTTTGTGACTATAACGCGTCTAAGAAGTATAACTGGGAAAAACACGTTCAAACCATAAAGCATCAAAAAAAAGTGGCAAAAAGTGGCAAAAAAGTGGCAAATGAGACTGAAGCAAAGCATAAAAAAACAGTAAAAAAATCAGCTGAGAGCATAAAAAAAGAACAAGACGATATAAGGTTGCTGACTGAAAAGTTAAACACTATAATTGAGACGCAAAATGCTCTCACAACACAAAATATTACGAATATCAACAACAATATTTCTATCAATGTTTTCCTGGATCAATACTGCAATGAGGCATTAAATCTCCAAGATTTCGTGGAAAACATAAAATTTCAATTGACTGATATTTTATTCAACAATAATTTGATAGAAAATTTTGTGTCAAAAAAATTGTTGAAGAATTTGGAAGACATTCCATTGACAGAACGACCGATTCATTGTACGGATGTAAAACGGAGAAATTTCTTGGTGAAAGATAAAAACGAGGGTTGGGTAAAAGATTCTGTAGACGATAACAGTAGTCAATTGTATAAAAGGGTGAATCAATTACATACCCAAGCATACATTGATTTTTACAATGAATATGACAAGCAACACCCTTTACCCCATGATATCGACAAAGAGCGCATTAAATGTAAAATAGCGGCCGAACTTGTTAGTAATAAGAACCGGTTTAATAAAGTAACAATTAATGAAATTGCTAAAGGCGTTGATATAAAAGATGCTATACATACGTGTCCGTCCATCGAACTAACCATCGACGACGACCCTGAAAATAAATAATAATATTTGTTTATGATAATTATTATTTATTGATTAAAAACTGGTAAATCCACCTAAAGCATCATTGGCTGCCAATGGTTCCATTGGTTCCATTATAGTTGGTTGATTATATCCCATGCTATTATACATATCATTGCTGGCGCCTGCCTGTTGTTGACCGTTCATTACTTCATCCTGAACATGTTCGGTTGCTGACATTTGTTTATGGGTTGTTAAATAGTCCGCACGGCTTACCTGATGTGTTGGTGCGGCCTGTTGAACTTGTTTAATGGGTTGCGTTACTTTTACATTATTCGATTCCTTTTTATTATCCATCTTTTCTACTGGTTTTAATTGACCGTTCCATAAATCATTTACACGAGACGATAATTCTGATAATTTTTCACCAACTTTATCGGTTGTCAAATAAAACATAATGACAATATTCAAAAAATTAATTGCTTTGTGCCCTTTACCACTGTATGTTGGGACAAATTTCACCAACCTATCAACAAAGAATACAGCGGCGATCAATAGAACTACATGAACTAAAATTTCACCGGATAATTCGATATTACTTTTGGTTGGGTCAAAATTGGGAAGAAAGCTATCTATCAATTTCACCAATGCGATTAAAGGTATGATTGATATCAAAGCGTATTGTCCTACATTTAATAATTCTGATTTCGTATCATTATCAAAAGAAAACATATGGGATAGAAAACTATTAGTTTTACTTACTTCAGTGTCGATTTGTTCCATTACGTATATGATTTATAATTAGAAATAAAAAAAAAGATATTCCTAAATATTTAATAACATAACATATTTACTAAAAATTATTAAAGATAAATTATTTTATTATAATAATGCATCCGGAATTACAGTATCTAGGTCTAATTAAAAATATAATTAAAAGAGGCACACTCACCAAATCTAGAAATGGTAATACATTAAATACAATAGGAACCATGTCAAAATATAATCTTGAAAACGGGACTCTTCCTTTATTAACTACTAAAAAGGTAGCGTGGAAAACGTGTCTGAGAGAGTTGTTATGGTTTATAAATGGAGACACTGATAATAATTCATTACGTTCCAAAAATGTTAATATATGGAATGGCAACTCCACACGTGAATTTTTAGATTCTAGAAACTTAAGACATTATAAGGAGGGAGATTTAGGACCTATATATGGATTTCAATGGAGAAATTGGAATGCCCCTTATTGGGGGTCGCATGTAAATTATAGAGATCGCGGCATCGACCAATTGGCGGGAATAATTTCATCGCTGAAGGACCCTGAAGAGAGATATTCGAGGCGCCTTATAATGTCTGCTTGGAATGTAGAACAATTATCTTCAATGGCATTACCACCGTGTCATGTTCTTTCACAATTTCATGTGTTGGACGATGATAAATTGTACTGTTCTATTTATCAGCGCAGTGGGGACGTTGGTCTTGGGGTTCCATTTAATATTGCCTCCTATTCTTTGTTAACTCATATGATTGCTGATTTATGTGGATTAAAGGCAACTGAATTGGTACACTTTATTGGAAACGCACACATTTACGAATCTCATGTTGAAGCATTGAAAGAACAGGTTGAAAGAGAACCATATGAATTTCCAAAAATTTATATAAATTCAAAAAATGATATTGACGATTTTGTTGTAAAAGATTTTAATTTAGAAAATTATAAATACCATCCTTCTATTAAAATGGATATGATTGCTTAATAGGTTTAAATACAATATATATTTTGTTCGTATATATTATAATGTTTGGTAGAAGGCCACCAGTTAGACGTGTTACTCCTCAAATGCAGGAACAGGCAGACATCACTTTAATTAGTAATTCTGCCTCTAAGACGGTAGAACAACGTATTGTTTTGCGACATGAAGTATATATTAAAAATCTTAAGGACAAAATTGCCACATTGGAATCTAAATCAACGGTAACACCTGAAGAATCCAAAAAGGACCCAGAAGTAGATGGATTAAAGGAGAAGTGTGATGCCCTTGGTGATAAAGTTGCTAAACTAGAGGAAGTATTAAACACACCAAAGGCGGTTGAAAAAGACCCTGCTGTTGATAGTTTAAAGGAAAAATGCAACGCACAATCCGAATTGCTTGTCGATTATGAAAAGAAATTGTTGGGATTAGTCGAATACATTAAGCGGTTGGAAACTGGTTTGGATACGGTTAAGGAGTTATTAACGAATACCACAAACACGGTTGATACGATGGAAACAATCCCTGAAGTAGAGGAACCAGCAGCGGTAGAAGAAGAAGCTGTAGAGGAACCAGCAGCGGTAGAAGAAGAAGCTGTAGAGGAACCAGCAGCGGTAGAAGAAGAAGCTGTAGAGGAACCAGCAGCGGTAGAAGAAGAATTGACCGTTGAGAAGGTAAAGGAAGAAGTGAATGAAGTAGAAGATTCTGTTTCTTTAGAAATAGTCGAAAATTAATTAAATTAATAATAATAATATTAAAATTGATTTAAAAAAAATAATTTATAGTTTATTCAATAAAACATGTTGGAGATTACAATTAATAACGATAAAAAAGTTTACCAGATTACTCAAATTTTACATAATTTGAAGAATATTTCGAGTGAACTAAACTTATTATGCGATGAAAATGGTTTATACGCACAAGGAATGGATAGCAGCCATGTATGTTTATTCGAATTAAATATCAAACCTGGGTGGTTTGATACGTACAATTGTTCTCAAGAATGTGTTATGGGGATACACTGTGAAATGTTATTCAAAATCATATCATGTATTAAGGAAGGTCAACACATTGACATGAAACATGATCCGGTCAACTCTGCTTCAAAATTAACTATTAATTTACTTGGAAATAGTTATGATAAATCATTCGAATTGTCCTTAATTGATATCGAATCCGACATGGTTGAATTGCCAGAAAAAGAATATACAGCCGATATTAAATTTGTCTCAAAAGATTATGCTGAACTGGTGAATCAACTGAGTATATTTGGAGATCGTTTGAAAATTAAATGCGACGACGAGATTGTATTAAATTCAGAGAATGAATTTGGTAAGGTGGATATTACAGTAAAGGAAGAAGATATAATAGAATATATCATGGAGGAAGGAGGGAAACTCGACACCACGTTTGGCATTCGATTTATAACTATGATTACAAAATTCTCAAATCTAAGCAAAGAGATAGGAATTCATATATCAAATGGATTTCCTATAAAAATGGTGTATAATTTAGATGATTGGAAAGATAAACCCATGGACGAGAGTGGGGAAGACAATGATGAAATAGTGAATTATATGTCGTTTTATCTGGCGCCATTACTTGATGATGATTAGGTAAATTACAAAAACAATATAATATAATTTTTATTCGGTAAAAAATGGTAAATGATTTCTGTAAATATCATAAATGAAATATTTACTAGAAATAGGGTTATTTATAATCGTATTATTTTTATATTTACATATTTATTATCATTTGAAGGTAAGCAATGATTTAGAAGTTTATTCTATACAACAGCCTTCCAAGGATAAGCTGGAAGAAGTGTGTAATCTGAGGCAACCATTGTATTTCGATATGGTAAATGAGGATATTTTACAAACGTGCAATTTATCGTATGTTGATGAGAATTATAATCCTTTTGACATAAAAATAAGGGATGTGAAGAACAAGGACAATGATAATTTACATTTGCCAATTTCTCTGAAAGAAGGGATAGAATTATTTAAAAAGGACGAAGAATCCAAATACATTACTGAAAACAATCAAGATTTTTTAGAAGAGACTGGTATGGTAAAACATTTTCGGTACAACGATTCGTTCCTCAGACCACCTTTGGTTTCCAATTGTAAATATGATTTTATAAGTGGTTCTAAACTTTCACACACCCCATTAAAATACAATCTGAATTACCGAAATTTTTTCTATGTTACTTCTGGAAAGATAAAGATTATATTGATTCCTCCAAAAAATACAAAATATTTATATGAAAATAAGGATTATGATAATTTTGAATTCCGTTCTCCCATAAATCCATGGGACGTACAGGGCAGTTATAAAAAAGATTTTGATAAAATAAAATCATTGGAATTTACACTTGAAAAAAACAATATTTTATTCATACCCCCATATTGGTGGTTCAGTATACAGTATCAAGAAATATCAAGTGTGTGTTGTTTTTATTATAGGACATACATGAATACTATTTCAATATCTCCTGAGATTTTCATGAATCTATTGCAAAACACGAATGTAAAACATGATTTTTTAAATAAAATAAATTGAATTGTTATTATATTAATTATTAATTACTATAATAACACAATGAAATCGTATAAATTAATTGTAGAAAATAGGAAGTATGAACGTTACTCATTTATTGATGTAAAGACGATGAGTGTATTGAGTGATGATGAGTGTGTGTTGAATCCACTGGAACATAAATTATTTAATCATGATATATTTACATTTCATGATAATCAATGTAACTTATTGCATTCTACTATTAAATCAGCAACATATATACCAGGTGTATTAGTATTAAAAAACGATAGACGGTTTGGAAAATATAAGAATAAATATCTCTATAAATGTATACCAGACGATAAGCGTCTCCCTATATTTCTAGTACCGTACAGTGTAAAGCAACAATTTGCTAAAAACTATGTAAATAAATATGTTATATTTAAGTTTAAAAATTGGGACAATAAACACCCTTATGGCGAATTGGCAAATGTTCTTGGAAATGTATCATCGTTGGATATATTCTACGAATACCAGCTATATTGTAAGAGTTTGTACGCTTCAATTCAAAAATTCACAAAACAAACAATGAAACAATTAAAAACACATTCACAAGATTATTTCATCGACTGTATAAAACAAAAATATAAAATGGAAGAGAGGATGGGGAGAGATATCATAACAATTGACCCCAAAACAAGCAAGGATTTTGACGACGCATTTGGAATGGAAGAAACAGATACGGAGTTTATTATTAGCATATACATAACAAATGTAAGCATGTGGTTGGATGCGTTGAATCTATGGGATTCGTTTACAGAACGGGTTTCGACCATTTATTTGCCAGACAGGAAACGACCAATGCTTCCTACTATATTATCAGACACACTGTGTAGTTTGAAAGAAGAAGATATTAAATTTGCCTTTACATTGGATTTGTGTGTAGATAAAAAGACCTTTAATTTGACGGGCTATAAATTTGTAAATACTATTATAAAAATTAGGAAAAATTATGTATATGATAGTGAAGAACAGGAGGCGGATCCACTGTATTTGAAATTAAAAAAGGTTCTTATAACATTGAATAAGAAGAAGGAATACAAATACATTGAAACGATTCAAACAAGCCACGATTTGATAGCTTATTTAATGATATGGATGAATTACACATCGGCCAAAGAGCTTGTTAATTATAAATGTGGTTTATTTCGTTCTTCTAAGATGAACGATACATTTGTCCCCCCGTCAAACATTGAAGACGATATACAGAAATTCCTTAAAATATGGAATAGTTACGGTGGGAAATATTGCAATTATGAAGATCTTGAGAGACATGACATGTTGGAATTAGATGCTTACGTCCACATTACAAGTCCTATTAGACGATTGGTTGACCTACTTACAATGATAATACTTCAGGAAAAATTAGGCTTGATTGTATGGGGCGAACAGGCAAAGCAGTTCTATAAATATTGGACTACCGACAATTCAATTGAATACATAAATACTACAATGCGTTCGATAAGGAGAGTGCAGAATGATTGTCAATTGTTGAATATATGTTCTACGAATCAAGCAATTTTAAACGCTGAATACGATGGATTTATATTTGATAAAATAAAAAGGAACGATGGATTGTTTCAGTATATGGTGTATTTAAAAGAGTTGAATATGACAAATAGAATAACAACTCGTCACGATTTTGTTAATTATAGTTTTCAAAAGTTCAAAATATATATATTTCACGACCAAGAACGATTAAAACACAAAGTCCGACTTGAAATTCAGAGCAAATAAAATAATAAAAATATAATTATAGATTTTTATCGTTATTTTTGTTTAATTAGTAAACCCGGATAAGTGACAACCAGCACCGTCGTGGATTTCCCCTGGAGTTGCAACCCAAACAATCGAACAAATCCAAAATACAAGGACCGCAATAGTATGCGAACATTTGTAACATAAGGCACATACATCCGTACAATCTGTTTTTAGAACTTCTTCCTCCTCGTCGTCTGATTTATTCTTACACAATAAACAGGTGCATAAAGAACCGCAAAATAATATACACGGGCCAAACATTACGCCCAATTGCATAGCGAATAAATCCCATCGTTCGATAGCAGCGTAGCCCAGACCAAATACACTTGTAAGTGGTATTATATTCAATACTAACGGTGCGATATAATTATGACCCTTAGATATACATTTATCTTTTTCAAAACTCCAACAATCTTTTGGTGTACAATAAACAGTTGTTTTATTTTCATATTTTGGCTCCAAACAGGAATGACTACACTCACAAATATTATTTGAATTATTAGAACATGGTATTTTATTTAATGCGCCCCCAACGACATCTTTTAAGTTTCGTCCTTCATTATGAAATGTGTGTCTAAATACATAACCTTCTCCTCTGTAAACAGACAGTGACCATAATAATAGTTGAATAATAAGACTGTAGAATGTGATTTTAAATAAGTGAGTTGACATGATTTTTTTGACACAAACAATCCATTATATTTTAAAATCAATTTAAATTGAAAAGAACATAATCTAATATAACTTCTAATATACACGATTTATACATATGGAATATAGTAAACTATCATATTCAATTACAAAACAAATAAACAAAAAAGAGAAGAAGGAAGGAGGGGTTTATTTTACACCACCAGATACAGTATCACTCAATATCGAATTATTGTCCCCTTATATTGATAATATAAACACCATACTAGAGCCATCATGTGGTTCAGGCGAATACATTGATTGTATTATGGAAAAGTTTGATAATAAACAAATTACTGGTGTAGAATACAACACGTTCATATTTGAGTCAATTAAAGAGAAATATCGTGATAGTGATATTGAATTAATGAATAAAGACTACCTGAAGTACAATACAGATAAAAAATTTGATTTGATCGTTGGTAATCCACCGTTTTACGTTATGAAAAAGCAAGACTTAGACAAGTATTATTTTAAATATTTTACGGGGCGCCCAAATATATTTATTGCGTTTATTATTAAATCGCTGGGTATGTTAAGTGATAACGGGATCTTAAGTTTTATTTTACCAAAGAATTTCTTGAATGCTTTATACTATGAAAAAACAAGGAGATACATTTATGAAAATTTTAAGGTATTAAATTTGATAGAGTGTAATGATAAGTATATAGAAACACAGCAGGAGACAATATTGTTAATTTGTCAAAAAGTTAAGAAAACAAAAACAATGCCTATTAAAAATAATAAAAAATATTGCCTGGAAAAAAATGACAATGTTATTTTAGGGGTGCCAACTTCTATAAAAAAAATAAAAAAGTTATACGACGGATCACAGACGTTATCTGAACTAGGATGTAAGGTGTCGGTAGGAACGGTTGTCTGGAACCAATGTAAAGGTATTTTAACGGATGATACTAGCAAGACGCGTTTGATTTATAGTTCTGATATCAAGGAGGGTGAATTGATAATGAAAAACTACACAAATCCATGTAAGAAAAATTTTATAGATAAAAAAGGGTTTACGCGTCCTCTTTTGGTTATGAATAGAGGGTATGGAGTGGGAAAATATAATTTCCAATATTCTTTAATCAATACTGAGGGTCAAGAATATTTGATAGAAAATCACTTGATTACAATTACACCTTATAATATTGATAATATATCAGATACTGAATTGATTGAATTATATAACACTATCATAAACTCGTTTAATAATGATAAGACGAAGGAATTCATGAATTTGTATTTTGGCAATAATGCTATAAACACCACAGAAATAAACTATATTTTGCCGATTTATATCTAGACAAATATAAATATAAAAATAAAAATTATATAATATTTTTATTTTTATGCTTTGAAGTATTTCATTCTTTTTTTATCTTTCTTACTTAACTGTTTTTCGGTGGATTTTATTTTTTTTTCTAATGTGTTTGCTTTTTGTTCTTCAGCAAATCGAACACCTCTTGATGTTGCCTTACCGAATTTTTTAAACGTATTTTTCTTTTTATCCTTTTTAGTAGAGCGGTTTCCATATTCGTCTTTTTTACCCATGATTAGTATATATTGTGATTAGATTTTACAATATATATTAAATTATTATCAATTTATATCAAATTTATATTTATCCTCCATATAGTTTCTTTAATTTTAACACTTTGTGATAGGTCATTGAACTCCAATAGATTGTTTAATCCATACGTGCTTTTAAGAAGAAAGTATTCACCGCTTGTTGCAACATTAATATTGGAGCTCATTCTTACGAATACTGACAAATCATCACCGCCATAAATAGGAAAGAGGAAGACTTCTCCAGTGTTTTTATTTTGTATTCTAGATGGTCTTTCTGTGCGAATTTGATTAAATAAACTTCTTAGGTATGTATTATTATCAAGGAAATCCATTGTAGTAATACCCTGTTTTAAAATATTTATAATTTGTTGTTCTAAATTTGAATTATTCACTTGATTCCTAATAGATGATGTATTTGTCAGTATACTCTGTGAATTAGGATTGTTTACTAACACATCGCATACATATTGTATAAACATATTTGAGAGGGTAGACGAACTGGTAGGGTATCCAGACACAAATGTACCTTCACTATGTAATAGATTTGTACTTAATATATCCTGTCTAAGACTATTCATTAAAATATTTATACGCTTGGGCTCGTATATAAAATAAGCATTGTTATTTACTATTTTAACTTTTATATACTTGGCAAAATTCAGAGCGGTCGTGTGGGTTGATAACATTACAAAATTATACGTAGATGTTATATTAGTTGCCGCATTTTCTTGTGTGGTTTTAAGTCCAGCGACGTCGATATACAATGGAGTATATGTTCTAACTGTTTGGGCGTATGGATTGAAAATAAGACGATTTTCAGGCCCTAGCTGTAATGAACCGACAATACTCATGCTTTCTATCATTAATTTGAAATATTCTATATCCAATGTTAAACTACTGCTGGCTGGTATTGTTAACTTTTTGTACCCATTAACCGTTATGCTTGAATTCATAGTAACCACAATGTGTGTATTTTCTGGTATTGTAATATGTT